>Ga0164296_1001365_pt1 | contig 26020 bp, 16 predicted proteins | sample GEODES057metaG_FD_113533 | JGI IMG/M metagenome (GOLD analysis project Ga0164296, IMG submission 113533) | Dystrophic lake water microbial communities from Trout Bog Lake, Wisconsin, USA - GEODES057 metaG | ecosystem: Environmental > Aquatic > Freshwater > Lake | place: USA: Trout Bog Lake...
CACATTAACGGACGTCCAGAGTTTGCAGCCGTTTGTCGAGAGCTTTAGGCATTTCATGTTGCGTTTTAAGGAAGCACAAGGCAGAGCCGACATGATGTCTGTCCTTGCCCATGCCTTAGAACGAATGCAAGCGATTCTGGATTCCTTTCCGGACGGTGTTGCCTTGGAATCGCACAACGGGTTGATCGAGTATGCCAATCCCGCATTCAACAAAATATTCCGGATCGCCAACTCACCCAGCAGCACTGTGGGTCAGCCGATAAAGACCTATCTTGAGCAGTGTTCAAATCTAACCGAACCAGCGACGATGCTCACAATTGATAGCAAACCGTGGATTGGCCAGCTGACAGATTCTGAGACTAAGCTTATGGTTCGGAAAGTTTCCAGCAATCCAAATATCGAAAGGTCTCGCCAGATATGGATTTTCCAAGAGTTGCCAATATGAATCGTTATGGTGATTTCAGATTTGAGTAGTTGGCACCCGATTGAACAACTTGAATCTGGTCCCATCCAATCTACAAGGCCAACCATTTTTGGTTTGGGTTCTGGAATTCATTTATGAGTAGCGGCACAATTTCTGAGGGCGAACATCCTTGGTATCAATGGGAACAGACGCTGGCTGTTCACGCTGAATCCGGATCAAAAAGCGAATTCCTAGCAGCCTTGATGATGGCGTCTTCCGACCCCATTATCGCAATTGATGCTGAACAAAAGGTCGTTGTGTTCAATGTCGGAGCCGAGAACCTTTTGGGATTGGAGGCACAAAATGCCTTGGGAAAGCCACTAACAGACGTACTTCCAATTCCATTCCAGTCAGCTCACCGAGAGTCGGTCGACAACTTTATTCATGCTACTGGACCAGCCACCAGGACCGGAACAATTGAAGCCATCGAGTTTGAGCGCCATGATGGAAAAAGAATGGTGATCGAAGCGTCCGTTACTCGATTTTCATTTAGCTCGCAAGTCTACGTTGCCGCCGTTATCCATGACGTTACGGACCGCGTACAAGCAGAGAGAGTCGCTAAGGAAAATGAGAAATTCTTAGACTCAATCATTCAAGGAACCAATCAGGTCATCACCCGTGCAAGTTATCTCAAGGGGGATCCGAATCCGCACTACGATTTCATTTCACGGTTAGCCGCTGAAAGAACTGGCATCAGCATTGCTGAAATGCTCCAAGATCCCAAGTTATTCTTCAAGAAGGTCCATCCCGATGACCTGGAGAGGTTTCTCAAAGATACACATACAGTTAGGCAATCTGGGAATCCATCTACTCTGACTTATCGAGTGCAGCTTAGTGATGGTTCGTACCGAGTCTTGGAGCGCAACAGCAGACCAACTTTCGACGAAACTGGGATGGTTGATCACATCTATGCCTTTACCGTAGACATCACGGATCGGCTTGATGTCGAGGAAAAGCTGCGACAGAGTCAAAACCTATACCGAATGATCGTTGACGGCATAGGCGAGACTGTCCTTTTTGTAACATTGGATGTTGAAACAGCGGAGCCATCCGTGACCTTCATTTCTCGCCAGATCGAATCATTGCTCGGGTTTCCGTCGGAAGTATTTCAGCCGGACCCAAACTATATTTTTGAACTCGTCCATCCCGAAGATACACGAATCGTCCAAGCGGTGATCGATCGCCTGATTCACAAAAAGGAGGTATTCAGCGAAACCTTGCGCGTAAGAAATATAGATGAGATTTACAGATGGATTGAAGTTTCGGTTGGTCCCGTTGAACGGATAGATAGCAAGAAAATAGACGTTTATTGCTTAGCCCGGGACGTTACCCAAGTCCGAGAAACCTATGAACTGCAGACAGCCAAAGAGGTGGCAGAGCGTTCCAGTGTCGCCAAATCGCAGATTATTTCTAACTTGAGCCACGAATTGCGGACGCCACTTAATGCCATTCTGGGATACTCCCAACTGCTTTTGGAAGGAGATCTGGACGAAAAGGCCATTGATTATGTTGCCAGTATTCAGAATGCTGGAGATGGATTGCTGGAGATGGTGAATGATGTGCTGACCATCGTTCAAGCTGATTCTGGCAAGCTCGTTATGAATCCTGAACCAGTCCAGTTGACTGAAATATTTCACCGGCTATCCAGTCAATTTGAAACCGCCAGCACATTCAGAACTCCACTCGATATTGGCTGTTCTTGCCCATCGTCCCTGAAGATTTTATGTTGCCCCATCCGCCTGGAACAGATCCTCAAAACTGCAATCCGATATATTTACGAGTTGGATCTCTCCAATCCCAAACTAACAATATCAGCTGAATTAACACAAAATGATCAGGTTCAAATTTCCATCAAGTCTGTTGAAAACGGTGCTTTAGATCAAAAAACCAAATTAGAGGTTTCAACACCTTCCGAATCCATGAACCTAAAGCTAACCCTTTGTGAGAAATTGGTATTAGCGATGGGAGGCCAGTCAAGCATAACTTCCTTACGAGATGGGAGCAAATGTTTCCGGTTGGAGTTGCCGTCCAGCAATAACCTCTTACAAGCTGAACGCGTTCACCCTGCAATAGTTTTATGCATTGAAGATAATCCCTCTAATGCTGAGTTGGTTCGCCAAGTATTCAAAGGCGACGAAACTGTTGAAATTGTTGTTGCCGAATTCGGCGAATCGGGATTAACAATCGCCGAAAGCGGCGAGATTGACCTGGTTCTCCTAGACATGAACTTGCCTGATATCTCCGGCAAGGACGTTATTTCCCGGTTAAAGTCTCATGCCCAAACCGCTGACGTCCCAATCATTGTGACAAGTGCGGATGCGTCGCGTGATCGAATCAACGCGGTTCTCAGAGCGGGAGCCAACGAATATCTAACCAAGCCCCTCAACTTATCGGACCTAATTGAGGCCGTTCACGAATACACGAGAATCAACGCCCCAAGAAAGGAAGTGAGCGTGACCCCATGAACGAGAAGTCCGATATCGTTGCAGAGTTGGAACGCCTTAATCGCTTATACGATGCGTTAAGGCTTGTATCCCATGCCATCGTTCATTCAAAGAACGAAGAAGAATTGTTCTTGGCAACTTGCCGCCTTGTGGTGGAGTGCGGCAAGTTCAAGATGGCCTATCTTGGAGTTTATGAACCTGAAAGGGGAGTGATCAATCCTTCGTGCAACTGGGGAGATACTACAGGATATATTGATCAATTGATCTTAAAGACTCATGGTTCACTAGACGAATTGGGACCAGGAGCAACCTCATTCTGCACTGACACCAATTACATCACACAAGACTTCTTCAACGATCCAAAGACCGTTCAGTGGAGAGATAGGGCCAAAGTTGCTGGGATTCGCGCCTCTGCCACCATACCGATCCACCGTAACAAAAAACCCTACGGCATTTTAAGTGTCTACTCTGAGCAAGTAGGCTATTTCCAAGCGGAAGAGGTGGCGCTCCTGGTTGAGACTGCAGCAGACATATCGTTTGCGCTCGATCGATTTGACGAAGAAAAGAAACGTCTTGATGCAGAAACTGAACTCAGAAGGTACGAAGCCATTGTCCGATCCTCGAAAGATGCCATCGTCAGCCGGACGATCGATGGGAAAATTATCACATGGAATGAGGCGGCAGAGAGGATGTTTGGTTATATCGCCGATGAAATGATCGGACAATCCATCAACAAATATGTCCCAGAAGGTCGGCGACAGCAATTTAGTGCATGGCACCAAAGACTCCTCGATAACGGTCAAATCAGTGAGGTAGAGACTGAACGACTGCACAAGAATGGCTCTTTGGTGAGAGTGAGTCTGGTTGGAAGTCCCATACTTGACGCCGATGGACAAGTCAATGGCGTCGTAGCGTCCATGCGCGACCTGTCCGAACAAAAGCAAGTATCCGAACAGATTGACCAATTCTTCAATAACTGGAACGACTATCTGTGTGTTATGAATTCAGAAGGCTACTTTGAGAGAATCAGTAGCTCATTTTCTGAAATGTTAGGATGGACGATCGAAGAGCTTCGATCCAAACCCTTTATGGAACTGGTACTTCCCAGCGACATCGAGAAAACGGTACGTGTCATCTCCGAGATGATCGAGCATCCCAATGTTCCGTTTGAGCTGGAGAACAGTGGTTTTACAAAGGATGGCGGAACAAAGACCCTGTCTTGGAAAGCGATTGCTTTATCGAATGGCAAAATCTATGCCTCAGCCAGAGACGTTACGGAATTGCGCAAAGCTCAGAACGACATTGAAGAGCTTAACAAGAATTTGAAGCTTCGCTCTGAGCAACTCGAATGGGCCAAAGCAGAAGCTGTACGTGCCAATCGAACCAAGAGTGAATTTCTCTCGCGGATGAGCCATGAATTGCGTACCCCTTTGAATTCCGTGCTGGGATTTGCTCAAATTCTTGAAATGAGGAGTAATGACACCGGAGTTCTCGATTGCACGACTGCCATCCTCAAGGCTGGCCGGCATCTTCTGGAATTGATTAATGAAGTTCTGGATATTTCACGTATCGAAACTGGGCGTCTAGAGTGTCATTTCGACGCAATACCGGTGGGAGAAGTCTTGAAACAAGCAATTGAATTGGTTAAGACCTCGGCCGATGAAAAATCCATATCGATATCATTGGATCAATGCTTTGATGAAAGCATCGTCCATGCCGACCGAACGAGACTCCTTCAGATTCTTTTGAACCTTCTCTCCAACGCGATTAAATTCAACCGAGAAAATGGGTCGATTAACATTCGCTGTAGCGATTGTTCCACGTCTGTTTGCCGAATTGAGGTCAGTGATTCAGGTTTTGGAGTAGGCGACGAACCTGAAAAGTGGCTTTTCAGGCCATTTGAAAGAGGTCCCAACGCTAACGCTCCAGGTACCGGGCTCGGCTTGGCGCTTTCGCTGAGCTTGGCTAATCATATGGGCGGCAATCTCTATCTTAAGCATTCGACCCCAGAGGGCAGCGCATTCGTTTTGGAGCTGAATCGGCTACCGAGTGTGTCAAATGGTCTTGAGGAAGACTCTAAGCCCACTCCTCTCTCATCCAGCCCATCCCTAACTGTTCACCAGGTCCTGTACATTGAGGACAATTTAACGAATCTCAAACTCATGCGTGAATTCGTTAATAGGTTCGAATCAATATCGCTCATCGACGCTGCAACCGGTCAAGAAGGACTCAGAAAGATTGAAGCGGACCGCCCCGATTTGATCCTTCTTGATCTCCATTTGCCAGACATCACAGGGCCAGACTTACTCAATAAGATTAAAAATTCGGAAAAAACCTGCAAGATTCCAGTGATCATGGTTAGTGCCGATGCAACGGATGAATCCATCAAACAATGCCTTCAGGCTGGAGCAGAGGCCTATATAACCAAGCCTATAAACTTCAGCGAACTCATGGCAGAAATCAATCGACTTCTGCCGAACCAATCACATTAGGACACTCATGACCCGACTTGAGAACAAATTCCCTGAATCACGAATATGCATCATTGATGATGATGCTGAGAACGTCCGACTCATCAAAACGATCTTAGAATTGAACGGATATTCCAATTTCATTGGGATTACGGACTCCAAATCGGCGGTCGGAATTCTTGAAACATACCGGCCTGATTTGGTGGTTCTCGATATGCATATGCCGCCTCCAGATGGGCATGCAATATTAGATGCTATACGGCACAAGATTTTCCCAGGCGAATACCTGCCCGTTATTGCGCTTACTGGAGACAGTTCCTCTGAAACCAAGAAAAAGACATTGGAAGCAGGCGCTTCCGATTTCCTTGTCAAGCCCGCAGATGTGATTGAAATCACACTCCGGATCAGGAATTTTTTAGAGGCTCGGCATATGTACGAGCAGCTCAATCGATATAAGGATCACTTGGAAGAAGTGGTTCAAGAACGAACTGCTGACCTCTATGAAACTCACCGAAAGGCCTTGGATGCATTGGCAAGAGCTGCTGAATTCCGAGACGACGCTACGGGAGAACACACCAAACGGGTCGGAGAGCTTTCAGCGCAAATCGCCAAGACCATGGGACTGGATCATGAGACAGTAGAAGGGATTAGGCTCACGGCTCCGCTACACGACGTAGGCAAGATCGCGATCCCTGACAATGTGTTGCTCAAGCCTGGCAAGCTCGACGAGTCTGAATTCGAGTTGGTCAAGCTCCACACAACCGTTGGTGCCCAACTACTATCGATCATCAACTCAAATGACATGAAGCTAGCAAGCGAGATTGCCTTGTCACATCATGAAAAATGGAACGGCACAGGCTATCCTGATGGATTGAAAGGGGAAGCAATTCCCTTGCCTGCCCGGATAGTTGCTGCCGCCGATGTTTTTGATGCCCTCACTCATCAGCGACCTTATAAGAAGGCTTGGACTAAACAGGAAGCTCTTGACGAAATTGAACGACTCAGCGAAATCCAGTTCGATCCTGAAGTCGTGAAAGCGCTATTATCTTTGAAATCCAATGAAGACGTTAGTAGGAATTGATAATACGGGCAACTACGAAGCAGCCCTGAATTTGCTTTCCAGGCTTGCGTTTGATGACCTCCAGCTCGAAGTAGTCCATGTAAACGACTCAAACATATTGCATGGCAAGCGTTCATTCGGATTCGCAAGCTCAGCGGAAATAGCCCGAATGGATCAAGATGACAGCTTGATACTCGGTGCAGAAATGACTGCTAAAGCACTGGGCTTTGCAACTACCAGAGAGACTCTTTTTGGCTCACCACCCAAAATGATGGTGGAGCATGCGAATAGATTGAAAGCTGATATCGTTGCAATTGGCTCTCGTAGGCGTTCCAAATTCAACTCTTCCTTGTTTGGTAGTGTGGGACGAGCCCTTACCATTTCAGGAAAAGAGTCCCTCCTTATTGCCAAGGGAACCGTGCCAGCAACAGGGCCTATTTCAGTTGTTTTGACAACTGATCACTCGAAGTACTCAGATCGTGCAATCAAGCGATTGATAGCCATGAGTCCAAACGGAATCGGGCGACTCGTCCTCTTAACAGCTTTTGATAAGAAGCTAGTCAGCGGAATGCCCAAAGAACATCAACAGCCTTTCCTTCAATTCTTGGAAAAGCAGAGCAAAAAGAAAGCGCGGCAACTGAAAGATGCTGGCTATCCAGTGGAATATCGCCTATGGGAAGGAGATCTTGGTGAAGTGGTCGAGGCTCAAATGGACGAATCTAACGCTGAACTTTTGATCATGGGTGCACAGGGTCACGGATACTCCGATCGGTTGTTGATTGGTAGTTCAGCTTTGAAGCAAGTCGTTTCAAGCCGGCACTCCATTCTTTTACTCCGCCCCTAAATTCAACGACCATGGTGCCGCTAATGATCCCCCTATTGGCTGTCTGCTGCGTGCCGCCTAAGAAGCACCCTCAGTATCCGGTTATTGCCCGCGAAATCGTTTCCCGATGCTCGAAGGATCAGTCTGTACGAAACGAACTCACCGAGAACAAGGACTCAAAACTATTCCCCGCGATCATCCGCAGAATGCAATCTGTAGATAGAGACAACACGGCATATCTCCATCAAGTGATTGACCAAATAGGTTGGCCCTCTCGGGAGAAAGTTGGATCAGAGGCGTCTCACGATGCCTTCCTCATGGTTCAACATGCTGACTTGGATAAGCCTTTCCAAAAGAGGTGCTTATCCCTCTTACTTCCTTACATGGACCGTGGCGAAGTGCAACGCCCTGATGCTGCCCTTCTGATTGATCGCGTTCGGATCGGAGAAGGAAAGCCACAGGTTTATGGCTCGCAGTGGATGATCCAAAATGGATCGTTCGTCATGCAAGGGAATCTGCAAGATCCAGTTCATGTGGATGATCGACGAAAGGCCATGAATCTTCAGCCGCTGGCCGAATACAAGAAGGTATTAGAGTCGGTCTACGCGAACATCCTAGCCGGTTCCAAGAATGATAAGAAACGCTAACGACCAGAAACGTTAAGGTCGTAGAGGCAAGAGTGAATCCACTATTGGCATTTCTCCTCCCATTTGGCCTGACCATCGTCACCGCCTATATAGGTGGAGTTGCCTCAATCCAAGCAGTCTCCTTTTATCGAGACTTGGAAAAACCAAGCTGGGCTCCCCCATCAAAGGTCTTTGGTCCAGTATGGACCACGCTCTATATCATGATGTCGATCGCTTTATGGCAAGTCTGCCAAAGAGCGACTGGGCAAGCACTTTACATTGCCTTGAGCCTATTTAGCCTGCAACTTTGCCTAAATGCCGTATGGACTTGGCTCTTTTTCAAATGGCGAAAGGGAGCCTGGTCCGTAACGGATATTTTGGCCCTTTGGTTTACACTTATCGTTCTGACCGTTTTGTTCTGGTCGATTCATCCGCTATCGGCCCTGCTCATGGTCCCATATATTCTCTGGGTGAGTTTTGCTTCCGCGTTGAACATATCTGTGAATCGACTAAACCCCGACAAGCTATCTATCTCCCAAAACTGAAGCTGTTAGCCAAGTTTTTGAGGATTTCCTTTAGAATCAATGGCGTGACACTCACGCTGATCGCTTCGCTCGCCCTTTCGGGCCTTCACATTCAGGCAACGCCGCCACAGGCACCAGCAACTCCCGTCATTCCCGAGGAAACCCAAGCCCAGCATGATGCTCGAATGGCATGGTGGAGAAAATCTCGATTTGGCATGTTCATCCACTGGGGAATCTATTCCGTCCCATCTGGAGAATGGAACGGAAAAACCGAATATGCGGAATGGATTCGGGAAACGGCCAAGATCCCTATCGACACCTATAACAAGTTCCAGGGCATGTTCAATCCCGTTAAGTTCAATGCCAAAGAATGGGCAAAGATGGCCCACGACGCCGGCATGCAGTACTTGGTGATCACCTCCAAGCACCACGACGGTTTCAATATGTTTGATAGCAAATACACCGACTTTAAGGTCACGAATACTCCCTTCAAGAGGGATCCGATTCGAGAGCTATCCAAGGCTGTCCGCTCCGAAGGCATGACGTTCTGCCTCTACCACTCCATCATGGACTGGCATCATCCAGACTATCTGCCTCGACGGGGTTGGGAAGTAAAGGATCGTCCGGAAGCAGGAGCAGACTTCCGTCGATTTGTACAATATCTGCGCAATGATGTTCAACAAGTCCTCACAGACTATGGCCATTTGGGTGTGATTTGGTTCGATGGAGAATGGGAGAATACATGGAAAGAGCCATATGGTTCAGAACTGTACGCTCTATGCCGCACGGTTGATCCAAAGGTTATCGTAAACAATCGAGTCGGTCACGCACGAGATCGAAAGCTGGGAGACTATTCCACTCCCGAACAGGAGATCCCCGCTACCGGATTACCCGGCGTTGATTGGGAAACCTGTATGACGATGAACGACAACTGGGGATACAACAAGGCAGACCACCACTACAAAACCGTAGAAGTTTTGGTCCATGATCTTGTTGATATCGCGAGCAAAGGTGGCAACCTACTCCTCAATGTTGGTCCAACTCCAGAAGGGACATTCCCACCTGAAGCCATTGATCGACTCAAAGGGATCGGTAGCTGGATGAAGGTCAATCATGACTCCATCTATGACACCACCGCTTCGGTCTTCGACAAACTGCCTTGGGGCCGATGCACTGTCCGTGCCGGCGTCAAGCGGTCGACTCTATTCCTTCATGTGTTTAATTGGCCAACAGATGGCAAACTCCTTGTTCCCGGACTCACCAACAAGGTCCGATCTGCCCGAATCTTGGGCGGCTCAAAAGTCTCGTACGCAGAATCAGGCAGTGACGTCCTGCTCACCGTCCCTCATGATCCTGTAAACACAATTGACACTGTCATTGCAGTGGAAGTCGAAGGCGCTCCGAAAATCGGCAAGTAAACCTAGTGGGGGCGGTCTCATAAGTCCGTTTAGGACTTATGAGACCTAAGATCATTAGGTGCAGATCGGTGTAGGGATGGCACATCCTGTGCTCCTTGGCTCACCCTCCTGGCTCGCCAATCTACTTGTTTGGGTTCAAATTGCGGCATCCTGCCGCAATTTGAACCTTTTTTGGTATGCCCATCCATGGGCATACCAAAAAGGCTAAACCTAACAAAATTAGGTCTCGATCATTATGGAGCGGGTTATGAGACAGCCCCAGTTATTATTCGGCACACGTCCTGATTCAAAGGTCAATTTGTATTCCAAATTGTTCGACTTAATCCCTCAGTTTTGAACCCGTGGATGCTTTTCCGAGAACTCTCATACTCCTGAATCAAGGCTCGATATCCGAATCTGGCCGGGAGTCGATAAAACTGATCCGAATCAACCTCGTTAATCAACTTCCAGCGGAAGACATTCAATGGCTAACCATTATTACAAAACGGTCTTCCGTTTACTGAACCGATTCAGTAGAATGCTGACATGTCAGCGTTGATACAATCGGTTCACCGTCAAGAACTTGACGAACAGGGCTATACCGTCCTGGAAAACCTTTTCTCGCCATCTGATATGGCAAAAATCGCCGGTTTGATCGAAGCCCATCGCCAGCGACATATTGATCAACTCAATGCTCTCGGCGGCACTGATGGCGGTATCTCTCGTGCATCAGAAATCACCTTTACTGACCACCTCGCGGAAGCAGATTCCGAAATCATGGCTTTCGTAAAGAGACCTGAATTCATTGACATCACCACTTCACTCCTTGGACCAGATACTGACCTCTATTGGAATCAATCCGTCTACAAGTCGGGACACGGAACCAAGCCGTTTCCTTGGCACCAAGATGACGGCTATATGAACGTGGATCCATCCCCCTATCTCACTATTTGGATCGCGCTGAACGATGTGACAATAGAAAATGGATGCGTTTGGTTCCTACCCGGAAGCCATAAGCAAGGTGTGGTACCTCATGAAGACACCTCGATCGGAAAATCTTGCTATTCGTTAGATGCAGAGAATCAAGGAGTTCCGGCGCCGCTTCCGGCGGGATCTGCAGCCGTATTCTGGTCCACCACCATGCACAAGAGCGGAATCAATGTGTCTAACGGGGAGCGAAAAGGGCTGGTAATCCAATACTGCCACGCTGGTTTGCGATATTCCCACAACCAAGAACTAGTCCCTGATCTCAAACCGGTGGCAAGAATGGGTTCAGTAGCCTAAGTAGTGCGACGAGCCTTTTCCTTACTGTTTGCCTTGGCAACGTCACTGGCTACTTCTCAGCCAGTGACTCTCAGGTTGTCGTCTTGGGAGGGGGATCAAGCTCTCCGAATTCAGAGGGAAACTCTTGCCGAATTCGAAGCCGCTCATCCAAATATTAAAGTAAAGCTGGAAGGTAACGACTACGGCGTTTATTTCCAAAAGATTCTTACCCAGGTAGCTTCCAATACTGCTCCAGACGTTTCGATGATGACGTTTGAGCATTTCCAAGCGTTCGGAAAGCGACATGTGCTTCTCCCGTTAGACGATCTCTGCGCCAACACCCCCGGCTTCAATCTGTCGGACTATTACCCAGAGATGATCCGAGCTCACCGCTACGATGGCAAGCTGTACGTACTGCCTCGAGACATCGCACCACATGGACTAATTTTCTACAATCGAAAGCTGTTCCGAGAGGCTGGAATTCCTTATCCAAAAACCAATTGGACTTGGGATTATCAAGAACGTCCTGAACTGGGATGGAGCGACTTCTTAACCGTGATGCATCGCCTAACGAAGAAAGATTCGACGGGCAAAACCATTCAATGGGGTTTCGCATGCGATCCGACGTTTTTGGCAAGAACTTTTGCCTTCAGCCAAGGCGCCCGGTTACTAGACGACTATCAAAATCCAAGTCGAGTGACCTATGCATCCGAGACAACGATTCGCTCCTTTGATTTTGTTTCAGATTTGATCAATAAAAAGGGCTGGATGCCCTCAAGTTCTGAGTTGGCATCCGTCATGCAAACCGACGCTGGCGAACTCTTCAGAAAAGGCAAAATCGCAATGATCCAATCTGGGATCTGGGAAGTTCCCGATATGAGGCTGAACCTCATACCCGGCACTCCAGGCTTCTTTGATTGGGACATCACGATCATGCCTGCCTACAAGGATGGGCAGCGATTGTTTACAACGGGTGGCTCGGGATATGCAATCCTAGCCTCAACCAAACACCCCAAGGAGGCATGGGAATTGGTGAAGTGGCTTGCCGGTCCAAAGGGCATGTTCGGACTCGCAGCCAGTGGTTTGGCGCAACCGGCAATAAGGAAACTAGCCCTTTCTGAACCTTGGATTCCTGGACCTGACACGCCAGAACCAATGCGGTACCCGCCCAGTCGTAAGATCACAGATGAGGCAGTGCAATACGTCACATTCCCTCCCACCACCGAGCATTGGGACGACTTGGAAACCTTCCTGAACAATCGGATCAGCAGTATCTGGTCAGGCGAAATGACTCCTCGCCAAGCTCTAACACTGGGAGCCAAAGAAGCCCAAGATCGGTTGGATCAGGTCAACCGAATTGAGAATTTGCCTGACTTTCCTTGGCCCTTGGGAATAGGACTCGGCCTAACCATTCTTTTGGGATTGGCTGCTTGGATAGGCTTTCCGATCCTTAAGAGCAAACCTAGCATCAGACAAAGGAAGATCAACCGATCCGCCTACAAATTCTTACTGCCTTGGATTCTCGGATTCACGATATTCACCGCTGGTCCCATGCTCCTGTCGCTTATGATGAGTTTCACAGACTGGGACATGCTGCTACCGGCAAGGAACAGACTTTTCGGAAACTATCTCGAGGCCTTCACCACTGATCCTCGATTTTGGATCTCGCTTCGAGTCACCTGCATTTACACGTTCGTTTCGGTACCGATTAGCCTCTTAACCTCCTTGGGATTGGCACTGCTCCTGAATCAACCGGTCAGAGGTATTCCACTGTTCAGGACGTGCTTCTATGTTCCAACCGTTGGTAGCGCCGTCGCATCAGCCATGATTTGGAAACGGCTGTTACAACCCAATTCCGGTCTTATCAACACAATCATTTACGGTTTCGACGGACACCATAACTTCTTGGGACTGGCTACGCTTTTAAAGCCATGGGTTCCACCGGGGCAAACTCAAGTTGACTGGCTTGGTAGTGAGCGAACTGCTCTGGCAGGAATCATTTTGATGTCGCTATGGGGGTTTGCCAATGTCATTGTGCTTCTGGCCGGACTCCAAGGAATTCCTCACTACTATTACGAAGCAGCCGTATTGGATGGGGCTAACACGCCCAAGCGATTCCGTCACGTCACTCTACCGCTCCTCACTCCCGCGATATTTTTCGCTTTGGTAACCGGCTTTATTGGCAGTTTTCAGACGTTCACTCAAACGTACGTGCTCACCGGAGGCGGCCCAGGCAATGCAACCCAGTTTTACATGCTCAACCTGTATAACCAGGCGTTCAATTCGCTCCGAATGGGATACGCATCGGCGTTGGCTTGGATTCTCTTTTTCCTGATTCTCGGATTTACTGTTTTTCAGTTCAAGGGCAGCAAATGGGTCTATTCGGAGGTGGGCTAGTTGCAGACTCGTTCACCACTGGGTAGGTTTGGACTTGCCTTAACATGGCTTGTCTTATTGGTGGGGGCGTTAGCCATGTTGGTTCCGTTCTACATCATGCTGACCATGTCCTTAAAGAGCCCAGATGACCTATCTGCAAGTTCCTATTTGGCCCTACCCAAGCATCTGGAGTGGAAGAACTACCTCACTGTTCTGACCAATCCCAACGTCAGCTTCCCTTTGTTCTTCCGCAATACGGCGTTCGTTGCGATCGGCACTACTATCGGAGTGGTCCTGTCCTCGGCAATGGTTGCCTTCCCGTTTGCGAGGCTCAACTTCGATGGAAAGAACAAGCTCTTTACCCTCTTGTTGAGCACAATGATGCTTCCAGGGATTGTCACCATGATCCCCAACTATGTGCTGTTCAAGTATCTCCACTGGGTCGATACGTACAACCCGCTGATTATCCCCGCATTCTTCGGAGGCGGTGCCTACAACATCTTCTTGATGCGCCAATTCTTCCTTAGCATCCCCAAAGACCTTGATGAAGCAGCTACGATCGATGGAGCGAGCAACGCCATAACTTTTTGGAAGGTCATTCTTCCCCTCTCTAAGCCAGCACTCACTACAGTGGGAGTGTTCACGTTTGTCGGATCTTGGCAAGACTTCATGGGACCACTGATCTACATCAATGACCCAGACAAATTCACCTTAGAGGTTGGGCTTCGCTCTTACACCAGCTTAACTGGTACTCAGTTCCACTTGGTCATGGCGGCATCGGTTTTGGTAACGATGCCCCTCATCATCCTCTTTTTCGTGTCCCAGAGATTCTTCGTCAAAGGCATCGTCATGACTGGAATCAAATAAGGCTCAATCCTGCATCCTCCATTTATCAAGGAAACAATTCACAAATGCCCATCCTGACTTTTCAAGCTCCCGGACTAAAAGAGAGTCCTCAACTCGCTGAAGCAATCGCTGCCTTGGACCGAGATGGAATTGTCGTTCTGGAGAATGCCGTTGATCTTGATCATCTGGCCCTGATTCGAGAAAAGGTTCTTGCTGATATCGAGTTACTTCTCAACCGGCCCGACAAACCATTCAACTGGAATCCAGGAAATCTTCAGCAGGATCCTCCGCCGTTCCCGCCTTATTTATTCAGGGACGTTCTCGTCAATGATTCAGTCATCGCGGTTACCAAGGGTCTTTTGGGGCCGGGTTTGAAGAGCGCATTTTATAGCGGCAATACTGCCTTGCCAAGTCCCCATCGTCAGCCGGTTCACGCCGATTCCGGTCAGCTTTGGCCCAATCTCAAGATTGCTCACCCACCATATGCTCTCGTGATCAATGTGCCATTGGTGGAGATGCGACCTGAGAATGGCGTCACCGAAATGTGGCCCGGAACGCATGCCGATACCAGTGTCATCATGCAAACCGGAGACATAAAGGTAAGCCCAGAAGCTTTGGAAGCTCAGCGCGAAATTGAACCTCCAGTTCAACCGATCGTAAAGCTTGGCAGCGTCGTGATCCGAGATATTCGTATGTGGCATGCTGGAATGCCGAACTACACCGAAAACCCACGGCCAATGATGGCGATGATCCACTTCGTTTCCTGGTGGCCAACTTCCCCTCTCAAATTCCCCAAGGGAACTGAGGCCATCTTCGAGCATCCAGACCTAATAACTCATGCCGAATTTGTCGACTACGACGTGGACTATATTTCAGCACCTGGTGCCTATGAATACGAATCCAAGTAATCTGTATCCAGAAAGATGACCCCGCATTCAACCCCTCGGATCGAAGCACAATTTGCGCAAGCTATCCAAGCGCTTCGGTCCGGCAAGGGATCAGACGCTGAAAAACTACTCAAGGCGATCGCTCAAGAAGCCCCGGATCACGCAGAGAGTCATCTTGTTTTGGGAATCCTGTATTCGCGAACCCAAAGGTGGCAATTCGCCGATCCTTACTTAACCAAGGTTCTGCTTCTGCAACCCAATCGAGACGAGGCAATGTATTGGCTCGCTCAAGCAAAGAAGAACCTGGGACAAGTCCAGGAGGCGGCCGATTTGTGTGAGCGTGCCCTGCTCATTCAGCCCCAAAACCCAGTAGTACTGAACGAATTGGGTCTATGTCGATTAACCCTTAACCAACCAGACTTGGCCGAAAGAGCGCTTAGCCGAGCGATCAGACTCGCACCAACCAACGGTGCCTTTCTCTTTAACTATGGGATGGCGCTGTCTCGCCTCGATCGCATCTATAAGGCGCGGGATGCGTTCCGAGAATCGATGTTATTAGAGCCTCATAGAGTGGCGACTTATCTCGAACTGGTACGAGTTCTGGAAATCTTGGATGCCCGGACAGAAGTTGTTCAAGTTCTCGAACAAGGAGTCAAGGTTCATCCGACTGAATTTCAACTTCTCACGGCACTGGCATCAGCATTGGCTCTTGTAGATCGAAAGGATGAAGCTGAAGAACTGTTCCAACGGGCAATGTTCGCCCACCCGCTCTCGGGAAACGCCTATGGACTGTGGCTTCAGCAAGAAGGAAGATTTGAGGAGTCGGTAGCCTGTTTTGAGACTGCATTGCGATCTCAGCCGGCTCAGGGTGTCGGCTATTTCGGCTTGGCAGAGGCGAAACAGTACGAACTCAATGGTACGCCTTGGCTCCCGATTGCGACCCAATATTTCGGGTCGGAAGAGCTTGATCTCAAGGGGCAAACTTACCTATGTTATGCGCTCGCCAAAGCTTCGGAGAAACAAGCTCCGCCTGAACAGACGATCGGTTGGTACCACAAGGCCAACGAATGCGCATTCCGCCTTTACAACGAAGGGCGTCCCTTTGATCGGGAAGAACTGTCTCGCTCTAAAGACCGAATAAGGCAGACCTATAACGCCGAGACAGTCAGAACTCCGTTGCAGGGCCATTCGACATCAATCTCACCCATTTTCATTGTCGGAATGATTCGATCCGGAACAACTTTGCTTGACCAGGTGCTTTCGAGCCATCCGCAAATTTCATCCGCTGGCGAACCAGTCTTCTGGATGCGAGAAGCTGATCGAATCAAACGGATGCCTCAAGAACAATTAGACCGTCAGGCGATTAACGATATTGTTCAACGGTACCAATTGGCAGTCGAAGCGGTAGCAGGAAAATCCGATCGCATCACGGACAAAATGCCGTTGAACTACCCTCATGTGGGGCTAATCCTGAGGATTTTCCCTAACGCCAAAATTATTCATATGCGGCGCAGTCCGTTGGACACCTGTTTTTCGATTTACACCACGTTCCTCGGACAGGGACCCAATTTCGCCTACAACGAATCGAATATAGTCTTCAACTACCTTCAGTATTTGAAGATGATGGAGCACTGGCAACTTGTCCTCCCGAAAAACCGTTTTACTGAGATCCAATATGAGTCTCTGGTTGAAGATCGAGAACCCATCCTTCGCGACTTGGCGGATTTCTTGGAAGTTGGATGGAGTGATCAGCTTTTGCACCATGAGCAAAATGATTCTTCTATTCGCACTCCCAGCAAGTGGCAAGCCAGACAACCCATCTACCGCTCCTCACTCCAAAAGTGGAAGATCTATGAGCCCTGGTTGGGAGAATTACTAAGCTTGGCTCAACTTCCTTACCCTTCCTAAATAAAATGTGCGTTAACTTTTAGGACGTTTTTAGGGGGGCAGATTAGACTCCAAGAGCAATCATACGCAGCTATGCGGAAAGCCCATGAGAAAGAACAAAGCATTTACCCTCATTGAATTGCTAGTGGTCATCGCGATCATCGCAATTCTCGCGGCAATCCTTTTCCCTGTCTTTGCACAGGCTAAGGATGCAGCAAAGAAGACGGTCTGTTTGAGCCAAGCAAAGCAAACAGGTCTCTCGGCAATGATGTACGCCAGCGACAACGACAGCATGTACGTTCCAGCTAGCTACGGTTCATACGATCCAACCTGGTACGCGCCCTGGTTCGGCCAAGGTGTTGGTTTGTTGTACTGGAACCAGATCATTCAGCCCTACATCAAGAACTGGAACATGTTGGTTTGTCCCACCAAGGACTACACCAACTTCGGCTATGCAGCCTATATCAATGGCCAATGGGCCGATGGCGGTAACCCCACTTCGAACCCTCCTGGCGAGCTTCGAGTGAGTTGGGCTTGGAATGATATCGAAGTTTGGCCCTATGCCAACCAGGTTGATCCGACCTTCAATGCCAACGGCAAGACAGGTTACACCCACGGAACCGACCCATATGCATATTGGGACGGAGACCCTGTATCGGAGTCAGAAGTCGAGCAGCCAGCCAACGCAATTTGGATTGTGGAAGGCGACTGGACAGACCTTTCTGGTAGCGACCGAAACGTTGACTATGGTTGGCAGCGCTACACCAATGGTCATCCCAATCAGTCTGTTTCAGGTTTGAACGTTCCTGGCTTCTACGTCCGAGCACGACACTCCAATGGATTCAATTCCGTCTACGGAGATGGACATGCCAAGCTCCACAAGTGGAACAGCACTCGCCCGTGCGATTGGTCGATTCAGGCTTGTCAATGAGCTTGATTCGTCTGGCGCTTGCGTCGATTGTCTTGACTATCGTAATTGGTTGTTCGGGCAAGGATACGAGCCACGATGTGAAACCTCCTGAGGGGACGCATTCGCTTGGAGTGCCGAAGTTCATCCAAGAAAAGCATAAACAAGCACAAGGACAGTAAATTAAGCGCATGAGAGAAAACCAGAAGGGGTCGGAGCAATCCGGCTCCTTCGGCGTTCAACACGACCGTGCCTTGTCTGCATTGCAGGCGGGTGCATTTTCTGAGGCCGAGCGCCTTGGGCGGTTGGCGCTTCAGTTACGGGTGGGAGATGTTGGTGCGGCCAACATTGTGGGACAGGCTCTCTTGGCCCAACGAAAACCCAGCGATGCGATCCCATTTTTTCAGATGGCGATTCAAAAGAGTCCAGACCAGCCCAACCTACATTTCAATCTTTGTTTGGCCTATCAGGCTTTGGGGAGAATTGATTTCGCTATCGCAAGTGCCCAGCAGGCGATCACACTCGACCCGAAAGTTGCAGTCCTCCATTCTAAATTGGGGCAACTCATGCTTCAAGCCAATGCCGCAAATGATGCGATCCCCATCCTTCGGCATGCTCTTACCCTGGACCCCAAATCGATTCCGATTCGAATCAATTTGGCCCAGGCCCTTACAGATACAAATGACCTTACCGAGGCAGAATCGGTGGTTCGGGCGACCTTGTTCCTTGCTCCAAATGAGCCAACTGCACATCGCATGCTGGGTCGCATTTATCAGATTCGCGGAGAATTCGACAAGGCTGTTCCCTGCTTTGAAAAGTCGATTCAGATTCAACCCAATCAGGCGGCGGCCTATTTCGCATTGTCCTATTCGAGAAAGGCAGAGCCCAAGGATCAAGTAATCGTGGACGCCATGCAGGGGTTGCTTCGCTTGCCCGCAATTCCCGAATCTGACCGCATGCTCCTTGACTATGCCATTGGAAAGAGCCTCGATGATCTGGAGCAACAGGATCAAGCCAGCCACTATTTCCAGAAGGCCAACGATTTAGCTTTGAAATCCTTGGCAGCTTCTGATCGAAGCTATCAACCGCAAGTTGAGCATCAAAAGATCGATCAGATCATTGAACAGTTCGACGAGGATTTCATCAGGTCTTCACTGACTGGTTCTTCGAACTCAACCCGACCCATTTTTGTCGTCGGCATGATTCGTTCAGGAACGACTTTGGTTGAACAAACTCTTGCCAAGCACTCAGAAGTTGCAGCCGGTGGTGAACTACGGTTTTGGCTCGAGCATGGCCCCCAATTCATCGCCGGACTCAGCAGCGATACGAATGATTGGGATGTCTCAGAGTTGGTTTCCAACTATCAAACCGAATTGGATCGTATTTCGGCATCCAGTGACTTCGTGACGGACAAAATGCCGCTGAACTTCATGGCTCTCGGTTTGATCCATCTCGCATTCCCAAAGGCAAAAATTATCCATGTCCGCCGGAATCCGTTAGACACTTGCCTATCGATCTTTGTGACTCCGTATCGAACTTCCCCATCTTTCGGGCATCAGATTCAAAACATTGCCGACGCCTACATCCAATATCAACGACTCATGGATCATTGGCGATCGGTCATCCCTGCCGAAAACCTGTATGAAGTGGATTATGAAGCGCTGGTTACTGAACCGGAGGCGACAAGTCGAGCCATGGCTCAGTTTTGCGGACTGAGATCAAGATCGGGAAGCCAGGCAGAGGGTCAATCAGTCCCCGTTACAACACCCAGCCTTTGGCAAGTTCGCCAGCCATTCTATAAACATTCGATTCGGCGATGGGAACTCTACCGCTCTCTGTTGGAACCCATACTTGCCCAATTTCCCGATACTCAGTAGGAGACCACTTGATCTGAGTTAAGAGAAGCTCATTCACGATCCCTGAAGCATCGTCTACAATACGGCTTGACCATGAAGAAGATTCAATTGGGTACATCGGGCCTCCAGGTCTCAGAAGTTTCTCTCGGCTGTATGCGCATCGGCGGGATGGAAGAATCAGCGCTAGATCAGCTTATCAAAACGTGTCTTGAAGTAGGCATCAACTTCTATGACCATGCCGACATCTATGGCGGGGGAAAGTGTGAAGAAGTTTTCGCCAAGTCGTTATCCAGACTAGGTGTAAAGCGCGAGGATATCTATATCCAGAGTAAGTGCGGCATCCGACAAGGCATGTACGACTTCAGTAAGAGTCATATCCTGACCTCGGTTGAGAAAATCCTAAAGCGATTGGAAACGGACTATCTCGACAGTCTTCTTCTTCACCGGCCCGACACCTTGATGGAGCCAGAGGAAGTTGCCGAGGCTTTTGCAACTCTCCACAACTCGGGCAAGGTCAGGACATTTGGAGTCAGTAATTTTAATCCTGGGCAGATCGAGCTACTTCAAGCCAGCCTGCCTATGAAGTTACAGGCCAACCAACTTCAATTTAGTATTACGAACACCGGTATGGTGGACAGCGGAATATCTGCGAACACCAAGTTCGATAACGCTATCGACCGAGATGGTGGCATCCTCGAATACTGTCGGCTGAAGAAGGTCACGATTCAGCCTTGGTCCCCATTCCAATTCGGCTTCTTCGAAGGCGTTTTTGTGGACAATCCCAAGTTCCCAGAGCTAAACGTCGTATTGGATAAGCTCTGTGCCGAGTATGGAGTCACGAAAACTGGCATGGCGATCGCCTGGATTCAGCGTCATCCAGCCAAGATGCAATCTATCGTCGGCACCACAAACGCTACTCGAATTCAGGAAGTTGCAACCGCGATCAAGATCGATCTTTCCAGAGAGCACTGGTACGAAATCTATCGAGCTGCCGGCAACCGATTGCCATAATTTCATTTCCCCTTGGATTCCCTAGGAAATCCAAGGGGATTTCTCTAAAATGATTGCTCGACTGCATCATATGCGATGCCAGTTTGCGTATAGTCAGCAATCTTATTTTCTCGAATGGGAGATTCCCTCCCTGGACTGTCTCCGCCTATGAAATCCAAAGCTTTTCTCACCTCCACCTTATCGCTTGCCTTGGCAGCGGTTTCATTCGGGTCGCTACCCGAACCTTCTGTCAAGGGTCCGGTAAACCCAGACTTACTCTCTGGCCTGGTCTGGCGCAATGTTGGCCCCTTCCGAAGCGGTCGCGTTTCGGCTGTCTCTGGCGCAGTGGGCCTTCCTGGCGTTTTTTATGCCGGTATGCCAAATGGCGGTTTGTGGAAATCCACCAACGCAGGGATTACTTGGGAACCGATTCTTGATTCGATCAAGACCTCTGGCAGCGTGGGAGCGGTTCAAGTTGCACCGAGCGACCCAAACACCATTTACGTTGGAATGGGTGATGCCACAAATGGTCGCACCGAAGGTGATGGTGTCTACAAGTCGACCGATGGCGGGAAGACATGGACCCATATCGGCCTTGAATTTGCAGGTCAGATTCCACGCATCTTGGTCGATCCAAAAGATCCGAACATCGTTTTAGTGGCGTGCTTGGGACAATTCAAGGCTCGGTCAGAAAAGCGCGGAATCTACCGATCTACTGATGGCGGCATGACATGGAAGAAGACATCCATGACCGACAGCATCACGGGTGCTCAAGACATCAGCTATGCGTTTGACAAACCCAACGTTTTATTAGCCACAACACAGCGACATTGTCAGCAAGGATTGAGTGATGACGACAAGAGCCGCGCTGGCACAATAAGCGGCGCTGCAGTTCTTAAATCCACCGATGGTGGCATCACTTGGACACGGCTAAAGGGCAACGGTCTTCCCAATGTTTCTGGACGTACGGTGACGGCTATCGCCATGCATACCGATGCCAATCGGATGTTCCTCACAAGTAACTCAGGCCTTTATCGATCAGATGATGGCGGAGCAAGCTGGAAGCAAATGGATCGGGAAGATCCCAGAGTCCGGAACGGTCAGGGTGGCTATAACTGCGGCGTTTATGTAAACACCAAAGACCCAGACACCGTTTACGTTTTCAACACGAGTTCCTACATCTCCCATGATGGCGGCAAATCCTTTACTGGATTCAAAGGTGCGCCAGGCGGTGATGACCCTCAGCAAATGTGGCTCGACCCAACTGATGGCAATCGACTTTTTATGGGCGTGGACCAAGGTCCCACAGTTTCTTTGGACGGCGGGCGAACTTGGAGTCCTTGGTACAACTTGCCGAACGGTCAGTTCTATCACATCGCCGTGAGCAATTCTTGGCCCTACTGGATCTACGCCACGATGCAGGATTCTGGGTCGATTGGCATGGCCAGCCGTGGAATCTATGGCGAAATCACTCCACTCGATTGGAACCTCAATCCCGGTTGGGAATGGGGCTCCATTACCGTGGACCCGCTGAATTCAAATACGTTGTACTCCACTGGACAAACCAGCGACGTTATTAAGCAAAGCTTCCCTTCCGGCCAGTGGAACAGCATCAGCCCAGATAACGATTCTAAACTCCATCTTCGACACGACTTCAATCAGCCGATCCAATTCAATGCAGGAAATCCTCACGAACTGCTTCTCGGTTACCAGTACTTGATGGCCTCTACCGACGGTGCCAGAACCTGGCATGCATTGGGTCAGGACCTCAGTCAAGTGGCTGGATATGTTCCTCCCAAGCCTGAGAAACCCAAACCAGAAAAGAAAGAAGAGCCCAAGAAGAAACCAGCCAAGACTGCTAAATCAACCAAAGATGCCAAGAAAGCAGAGGTCTTTGAAGTTCACGAAAACAGACTTGCGGACGAAGACCGAGATCGAGATCAAGATCAGGGTCAAGACCCCAAGGAGGCGATGGAGCGAGCAATGGAAGATGGCTTCTCAGAAGCTCAGCGATCTGCGGGTAGTGGCGCAATTGCTTCGCTCTCCACAAGCAGTCTGAATGGGGACATTATCTGGGCTGCCATGAGCAATGGCATGATCAAACTGACCAAAGACCATGGCAAGACTTGGTCTGATGTCGAGATCAAATACGAGAAGAAGTCGGTGGTTTGCATCGATGCCAGCCATACCGATCCCGCTTCTGCCTATGCAGCGATCAACAGCGACGATGACCCCGTGATCTACCGAACAAAAGACTACGGTCAGACTTGGACCAAGATCGTCAAAGGACTCCCGTCTGGAGAGATCGCAGGTAGCAAAGTCAATGTGGTACGCGCTGATACCAAGAAGGAGGGACTCCTCTTTGCCGGTACAGAATCTTCTGTTTATGTCAGCTTTGACGATGGAGACAACTGGCAATCCCTTCGATTGAACACACCGACAACTTCTTACCGAGACATGGTTGTGAAAGATAACGACCTGGTGGTCGGAACTTACGGTCGAAGCTTCTGGATTCTTGATGATATGTCGCCTCTCCGTCAAGTTGCCGATGTCAAGTCGGATCCTTACCTCTTTGCTCCTGGTTTGGCGGTGAGATCGAGACGAAACGTCGCTCAAGATACTCCGATGCCCCCAGAAGTTCCGCACGCTTTGAACCCGCCTCCTGGAGCACTGATCTATTACCACCTGACGGAAAAGCCCAAGTCTGTAGTCACGATTGTAGTTACCGACAGTGCTGGTAACGTAGTTCGTAACTATTCCAGTGCGCCAATTCCGCCCGCCAAGGAAGATTTCCAGCCATTCCCAGATTTCTGGAAAGAGGTAGTGAAGCCCATTCCCACTGAAGTTGGAACAAATCGCATCAACTGGGACTTGCGGTATGACAATCCGCCAACCAACTCACACGGGTACGACATTAGCGCAACGCCAGGCTTGACTCCGCTCGGACCGTTGGGCCCGCTGGTATATCCTGGCACGTACACGGTAACCCTCACTGTCGATGGAAAGAAGTCCGTTCAGAAGGTGAAGGTCATCAACGATCCTCGTTCGCCTGCTACAGAGCGAGAGCTCAAGCAACAGCACGATGCTCAAGTCGCCCTGTTGGATTGTGACTATCGAGCAACTGCGGCAAACAAAGTATTGAAGGATTTGCGATCGAAGATCTCAGATCTTCAAAACGGCAAGTTGCCCAAAGAGATCAATACTGCTTTGGACAAGTTGACCGATGCGCTAGACAACCTGGGCGGCGAATCGAATGCTTCATTCAGCCGAGTACAGAGCCAAAGTGTCTCGGTCTTGGGCAAGATGGAGTTTGGAGACATGGCTCCCAGCCAACCGGTCCAGAACACCGTCAACGGCCTGATCAAAGACTTTGCCACCCTAGTAAAGGCGTGGGACAAGGTTCAAGGCAAAGACATCAAGGACCTGAACGCGGCTCTAGCCAAGGCTGGTCTCGGACAGTTGCCAACCGTTATGTCGAAGAACTTCCAAAGTTAAATTGAGATATCCGGCTTCTTTCCCTGCGATCTTTCGATTCCGATCGAAAAATCGTGGGGAAAGACGGGAGATAGGGGTTTGATTCCGGCAAAGCCGGGATTAAACTGCGATCTTTCGAGGTAACGAGAAAAATCGTGGGGAAAGACGGGAGATAGGGGTTTGATTCCGGCAAAGCCGGGATTAAACTGCGATCTTTCGAGGTAACGAGAAAATCGTGGGGAAAGACGTGGCCCACGTATTGATGAGAACAATAATTGATCTGCCGCACAGGTGGAATTCGACCCACCCCCCCCAACGGCCGCGTAGCCGAGGGCTGGTTTGTGCCCTCGTTTCGTGTGTATTGAGATGAGTCTGGGTGGATTGATGACTTGTTTGGCCTTCTGGCTTTCCCGCGTTCCCACCTTTCCGCTTTTTTCTATGATGCCCTCCCCGGGCGGAACATTGCCGTATGCTGACTCGAGTCCTAAAGGCCTCTCGCTTGACCTGTCCGCCGAAGCTATAGCGAAGGCTGGTTGGGATGGGAGATCCGGAAATTAACTACGGCAACCACTTAGATTCCGTCAGATGCCGCCCTTTCAGGGCTTGACGATTTGGATTGTCGCGCCGCTACCCCGGATCTCCCGACGGCCTGGCAGAAACCGTCCTTTCAGGACTTCAAACTTTCAAGAGTTCCGCAATCATTGAGATTGGTCAGCCATCTTTCGGATCGCTTGGCCCTCATGAAGTAAGTTGGCCTGCATTTCCTGCAAATGCCGATTGACACGCAGATCATTGGCGCATGTCACCAAATACAGGATCGCAAAGCTCAGCAAGTACCCGCACAGAGTCGCCTGAACCAAGCGCTTTGGTCTTCCCAGAAATAGGATTGCCAGAACAATTCCGAGGCTAAACACAATCAGGATGCTTACTAGAATCGTATCATTCGCCCCAGTCTGGAGTCCAATTCCACGGATCCATGATCCGACATAACCGATGTTCGGACTCCGATTGAATGCCGAAGCCATTGTGAGAACGAAGCCTATTCCCACAGTTGCCAACCAACCCGTTCCAATCAATAACCCGTTAGATATTTTGGTGACCTTTTCGATCTTGCGGCTCCACAAGAAGCCAAATGCAATCCAAAACCAGAGACTCACGAGAACTGCACAAAGATCTCCCGTGAAGCCACCCAAGACCGTCCAGATCAAAGCTAGCCAAGGAGCGAATCGAGTCCGCTGATCCATATCGATGAACCAAGCCGGTAGGCCTGCAAAAATACAACCCATCGATAACCCAATCCAAATGGGAGAATTCACCAAACTGGATAGGAGTGTTGCAATGGTAATGCTCAATCCAAATCCCAAAAGCCCTACTGTTGCTGGCATCTTCCCCAGGCGAAATAATCCCAGTGCGATTAGCCCCAGCGCCACAGCCAGTCCACCTTGCGAGGGCAGCGATTCAGTTGATAGACCCAATACCGCGGCTGAAATAGCCCAAACTGGAAGTCCGATAACGTATGGCCCCAAGGTTAGCCTATCTGAGCTGTCAAATCTCGTACCAGCCATTAAGGGGAGCAAGAGGCCCAATGAGATCAAGACCGCAGGCAGAACCACATAGGGGGCAACAGATGACACAATGACCTTTAAAAGCTCTTGGTCAAAGTGGCTTTGGTCTTCGATATACAGGCCAGATGGCCCTAGAGTTTCAAAGTAATGCTGGGATTTGA
>Ga0164296_1001366_pt1 | contig 26018 bp, 21 predicted proteins | sample GEODES057metaG_FD_113533 | JGI IMG/M metagenome (GOLD analysis project Ga0164296, IMG submission 113533) | Dystrophic lake water microbial communities from Trout Bog Lake, Wisconsin, USA - GEODES057 metaG | ecosystem: Environmental > Aquatic > Freshwater > Lake | place: USA: Trout Bog Lake...
ACATCTATTTTTATCACCCCTGGTTATCATCTTAGGGCTGTTGATGTGTTGCTGACTAATTTTCATTTACCGCGCTCAACTTTATTTATGCTGGTCAGCGCATTCTCGGGCCTTCGCAAAATGCGCCGCGCCTATCAACACGCCATTGATCATCATTATCGTTTTTATTCTTATGGTGATGCGTGTTTGCTTGAGCGCGTGCCTGTTGATGAGCAAGAACGCTAATGGCATTTGAGCTAACACGTCTCATTGCTATTTGGGTTGATGATCCCATGCAATCAGTTTTAACCTGCGATTTTGTTCTTGACCCCACTACGCATAAAATGAGCGGTATGTGGGATGTGTTTGGTGCCATTGATCATGCCAGCCCTGAGTCTCGTCCTTTTATCCTCAATCGACAAGGCGTGATTGATTTTGGCTCGCTTGCGCAAGAGGATATGCGATATTGGCGCGTGCCATTGCGTGAGCTGGCTTTGCATATTGGTTTAGAATTTTGGATTGAATGGCCCCATGATGATCGCGGCCTTTATCGCATCGAGCGACTTGCCAAATTAGGTTCAAAAGGGACAAAACATAGTCATGACGGATGATGTGACATTTACAATTCATGCGCATGATGGCGCAGCGCGCACGGGCGTTTTGTCATTTCCGCGAGGTGATATTCGCACGCCCGCCTTTATGCCTGTGGGGACGGCGGCAACTGTCAAAGCTATGTACACAGATCAAGTCCGTGCTTTGGGCGCTGATGTAGTGCTGGGCAATACCTATCATCTCATGCTGCGTCCGGGGGCTGAGCGCATTGCGGCATTGGGTGGTTTGCATAAATTTATGAATTGGCCGCATCCGATTTTAACGGATTCGGGCGGTTTTCAGGTGATGTCATTGTCAAAATTGCGCAAGCTGACCGAGAATGGCGTCACCTTTCAATCGCATGTTGATGGTGCGCGCTTTGAATTAACGCCTGAACGCTCAATGGAGATTCAGGCTTTGCTCGGCTCTGACATTCAAATGCAATTTGATGAATGTGTGAAATTGCCTTGTTCTGACGCGGAGGCTGAGCGTGCTATGCGTTTGTCTTTGCGTTGGGCCGAGCGTTCACGCAAAGCGTTCTTTGGCAAAAAGGGTCATGCAGTCTTTGGCATTGTTCAAGGTGGTGCTGTGCCGTCTTTGCGCATTGAAAGCGCCAAAGCCCTTTCTGATATGGACTTTCATGGACTTGCGATTGGCGGTCTTGCGGTGGGCGAGCCGCAAGAGGTTATGCTCGATATGATCGAGACTGTTATGCCTCATTTGCCCGCGCATAAGCCTCATTATCTCATGGGTGTTGGCACGCCAGATGATCTTCTCAAAAGTATCATGCGCGGTGTTGATATGTTTGATTGCGTCATGCCAACGCGCGCAGGTCGTCACGGCCTTGCCTATACGCGGTTTGGTCGCATCAATTTGCGCAATGCGCGTCATACCGATGATGGACGCCCCCTTGATGAGCTTTCAACCTGTCCAGCCGCGCGTGATTATTCACGCGCCTATTTGCATCATCTCGTCAAATCTAATGAAATCTTGGCCATGATGCTGCTGACATGGGTCAATCTTGCTTATTATCAGGATGTTATGGCAGGTGCGCGGCAAGCGATAGTGGAGCACCGGCTTGCCGATTATGTTTCTGAAGTGCAGGCGGGTTGGGCGCGCGGGGAGACAGCTCCATAGAGCAGGCTTGCCAAGCTATCAGGATTGCAACTGCTGATCGTGCAAGAAAACTCATCACTCATGCCTAAAAAAGAAATGCAAGGATTAGCCCTCCCAGACCAAATCCTTGCTTCAAAGTCATCCTTGTCTCGACTATCCATCCCATTGGAAATTTGAAGGTTTTCAAACTCCCGCTCATCTCACCCCGTGGGGCGGTGTGGGTCTGGACAGGTTCCTCCCGCGACTTGGAATGCAGCACATTGCCTGTATGAGAGGCAGCGGCCTCCTTTCGGATAGGGATGGACTTTAGACCAATATTTTTTTTCTGTCACGGGTGTTTCACAAAAAAACCGCATTTTCTTTACAGGCATAAAGATGTGCAAATTCAATAATTTAGTTTATAGACTTGTATTTTCTGTGGTCTGAGATCATGACCATATCCTGAACTCATGCCATCTTCACCCCATCGATTCGTTTCACCTTAGGGTTACCATGCGCCTTTCACGCTATTTTCTTCCCATCCTCCGTGAAAACCCCAAAGAGGCAGAGATTGTCTCCCATCGCCTGATGCTGCGCGCGGGCATGATCCGTCAGGAAGCAGCTGGTATTTATGCTTGGTTGCCTCTTGGCTTGCGTGTCCTTGGCAAGATCAATCAGATTATTCGCGAAGAGCAGAACCGCGCAGGTGCGATTGAATTGCTTATGCCTGTCATTCAATCGGCTGATCTATGGCGGGAGTCGGGCCGTTATGATGATTATGGCAAGGAAATGTTGCGCATCACTGATCGACATGAGAGCGATATGTTGTTCGGTCCGACCAATGAGGAAATGATTACCGAGATTTTCCGTTCTTATGTGCGCTCCTATAAGGATTTGCCGCTCAATCTTTATCATATCCAGTGGAAGTTTCGCGATGAAGTGCGCCCACGTTTTGGTGTTATGCGCTCACGCGAATTTTTGATGAAAGATGCTTATTCATTCGATCTTACCGCTGAAGGTGCGCGTCATTCTTATAATAAAATGTTTGTCGCATATTTGCGCACATTTGCGCGGTTGGGTTTAACCGCTATTCCTATGGTCGCTGATACCGGCCCAATTGGTGGCAATTTGAGCCATGAATTTATCATTCTTGCTTCAACGGGCGAGAGTGAAGTGTTCTGCCACAAGGATTATCTCGGCTTTACCGCGCCCTCGGCTGAGCTCAATTTTGATGATGTGAGCGCTGTCCAAAGTGAGGTTGATCGCTTTACCTCACTCTATGCCGCGACATCTGAAAAGCATGATGAGGCCACATTTGCTGCTTTGCCAGAACCAGCCAAAGTCTCGGCACGTGGCATTGAGGTCGGTCATATTTTCTACTTCGGTACAAAATATTCAGAGCCCATGAAGGCTGTGGTCAATGGACCTGATGGTAAGGATGTGACTGTGCATATGGGCTCTTATGGCATTGGCCCTTCGCGCCTTGTTGCGGCCTTGATTGAAGCCCATCATGATGACAATGGCATTATGTGGCCCGAGGCTGTCGCGCCATTCCGTGTCGGCCTCATCAATTTGAAATCTGGAGATAAGCTCGTTGATGCCGCATGTGATGATCTCTATGATCAATTGTCCAGAGCTGGTGTAGATGTGCTTTATGATGATCGTGATGAGCGTGCGGGCGCTAAATTTGCCAGCATGGATTTGATTGGTATTCCCTATCAAATCATCATTGGTCCAAAAGGTCTTGCTGACGGACAGGTGGAAGTTAAAACACGCAGAGATGGACAGCGTGTGATGATGAGCCCACTCGAGGCATTTAATTTTGTAAAGGGCTAATCTGCGAGAGGCGTTATGGCGGTTGAGCGTCAAGAGCATGGCGGCGTAAAAGCAGATCCTGATGGGGCTGGCGTTTTTTCGCGCCTTGAATGGATGGTGGCTTTGCGCTATCTGCGCGCGCGTCGCGCTCAAGGTTTTGTGTCGGTCATCGCTGGTTTTTCCTTTGCGGGCATTATGTTGGGTGTGGCAACGCTGATTGTCGTGATGTCCGTGATGAATGGTTTTCACATCGAGCTGATGAATAAAATCATTGGCATTAATGGCCATGTCTTTATTCAATCAGCTGATACGCCCTTAACTGATTATAATGACGTGACGGATCGGCTTGAAAAAGTGCGTGGTGTCACCATGGCGCTGCCGATGATTGAGGGTGCCGCTGGCGTGTCCTCACCTTATCAGCAATCGGGTGCTTTAGTTCGTGGTATTCGCGAGATTGATATCAAGCGATTGCCGGGCATTAAAGGGCATGTCAATCTTGGAACGCTCGACGGCTTTGATGAGGCCAAAGGTGTTGCGATTGGCACCAAATTGGCCGATCAATTAAGTGTGCGTGTGGGCGATAGTATTTCACTTCTCATCGCCAAAGGGGCGGCAACTCCTTTTGGTGTGACACCCCGCATCAAAGCCTATCCTGTTGTGGCGATTTTTCAAATTGGCGTGTCTGAATTTGACAATCTTTTTGTCTATATGCCGCTTGATGAAGCGCAGACGTTTTTCAATCGTCCTGATCAGGCAAGTGTGATTGAGGCATTCGTCTCAAAACCCGATGATATGGATGCGATTTTGCCGACCTTGCAGACGGCTGTGAAGCGCCCCGTTATTATGACGGATTGGCGTGAGCGTAATAAATCTTTCTTTGATGCGTTAAAAATTGAACGCACAGTGATGTTTTTGATTTTAACATTGATTGTGCTTGTGGCTGCACTCAACATTATTTCAGGGCTGACCATGCTCGTGAAAGACAAGGGGCATGATATCGCGATCATGCGCACCATGGGCGCAACGCGTGGCAGTGTGATGCGTATTTTTCTTATCACAGGTTCAACTATTGGGTTTAGTGGCACGTTTGCTGGTTTAATCCTTGGTCTTATTGTCGCGCATAATCTTGAGCCAATACGCCAATCCATCAATAAAGCGTTTGGCCTCAATGTTTTTGATCCGAATTTTTATCTCTTGAGCCGTCTGCCGTCGGTGATTGAGCCGCGGGATGTTATTTTGGTGACGATGCTATCATTGTCCCTGTCTCTGCTGGCCACAATTTATCCATCATGGCGCGCAGCTAAACTCGATCCAGTAGAGGCTTTGCGTTACGAATGAGTGAGAGCGCCATTCCCAATCCAGCACTCTGGTTGCATCAGGTCTCCCGCCACTATGCGCAAGGGGATGAGTTTTTGCAGATTCTTGATGCGGCAGATTTGGCGATTTGGCCGGGTCAATCCGTGGCTTTGATCGCACCTTCTGGCGCGGGTAAGTCAACATTGCTTCATGTTGCGGGGCTGCTCGAAAAACCTAATTCTGGTGAAGTGTATGTCGCGATGCAGCCAACGGCGACTATGGATGATCAAGCGCGCACTGCATTGCGCCGTGTTGAAATTGGTTTTGTCTATCAATTTCATCATCTCTTGCCCGAATTTACGGCTCTTGAAAATGTCATGATGCCGCAGATGATCCGTGGTCTTGCCAGAATGCAGTGTCGCGAACGCTCCAAGCAATTATTAGCTTTTTTAGGCCTTGCTGCGCGCGAAAATCATCGCCCAAGTGAGTTGTCAGGGGGCGAGCAACAACGCGTGGCAATTGCGCGTGCCATTGCCAATGCGCCACATGTCCTATTGGCGGATGAGCCGACAGGTAATCTTGACCCCAAAACGGCAAATCATGTTTTTGATATGCTCACCCATATTGTGCGTGCGACAGGTCTTGCGGCCTTAGTGGCGACACATAATATGGATCTTGCTGCGCGTATGGACCGCCGCGTCACCATTAGAGATGGGAAGGTCGTTGAGCTGGGGTAGGGGTGCGTTGTGTGTTGCTGCGTTTAACTTACGAGGATGCGATGCGCTTATTTTATTATCTTCTCTTTGTTTTTGCTGTGTTGGGGACAGGGCCAGCTTGGGCCGATTGGCATTTTTGCTATGCGGTGACCGACCTTAGGCATGCCGTTTATTTTTCTAAGGCGTTTCAGTCAGAGCTGAGTTTGAACTCCATTGATAGTGCTTTTTCAAACTGGCTCGCTCAGAATAAAATTGATTTTAATTCTGCCAATTGCCCGAGGGCAGATACTGAAGTTGCGATCAAGATCAATATTGAAGCGGCTAAAAAATTCAATACATCTGAGCACAGATCAGTGGTGGATGTGGCTTTTGCTCCCGCGCGCTAGCCAATATAGTGCATAATATGTGTGCTTAATTGCAATTAAGAATATTATTTAACGTAAGATTATCAAGCGGTAAGGTTCTGGGTTCAATTGAGACGCCTATTTTATTGCCCTTTTGCCAGCGAACATCGCATTTGAACAAAACGCGATAATAATCATCAAAAAGATGTATTGCGCCGGGAATTTTTATATTCCTATTCAAAATTAAGCAGGCGCCCGTATAAGAGCGATCATGTATACTACATTCCGTCAGAAACATATTTGTACACGACAATATTTTTCCACTTCGTAGATATGTTCTTTTACGATTATCTTTCCGTTTGCTTTTGAAGTTTAAAAGATTCATGTTCAAAATTGATTGGACTAAAATAATCGTGAATTTATCATCACATCATTTAAAATTATATTATTGACGCTGCGCGATCCGTATGCGCAGCCACCAGACGATTAGTTTCGATTGCGAATAAGTCTGACATTGATCTGCTCATCCACTGAAGAGACGAGTGAGGGTAGGGGCAAGTCGGGCGGTAATGGATGCGGCTATTGCCCACATTCTCTGCGGTATTTTTGCCGATGATGGCATGGCAATAATATCTATTTGACACAAGAACAAAATTGGAACATATTAGAACATATCACGAACTTAGGGGTGATGTTATGTTACGTTCCATTATCGTTGATACCTTTGAATTGGCGTCTCTTGGTGCATTTGTGGCGATGATTGCCATGGTGTGCAAGGCCTTCTCCTGAGGACTGATCCTTAGAGGGTTTTTGTGTATGAGCTTCGGGTGAGGCTCGACCTTCCCTTCAATCTGGCTGATAAAGGCAGGAGTTGGAGGGGGTCGTGGCACAAGATCAGGCACATACACAGGCTCATGCAGGCGCAGGAACAGATGCTCTTGATCTCGCATCCCTGCGCAGACGAGAAGCAGAGATTGCCTCGCGTGTTGGCTTTGTTCATTTGCATGTTCACTCATCATTTTCCTTGCGTGAAGGTGCCTTGCCCATTGGCAAATTAGCTACGCTTGCCAAATATGATCAGCAGCCCGCTCTCGCTATTACCGATACTGATAATCTCTTCGGTGCTTTGGAGTTTTCTGAAAAACTTGCCAAAGAGGGCATTCAGCCCATTATCGGTATTCAGCTGACTGTTGACTTTGCTGACGCGGATGCGCTGCGCCTCAAGCACGATGTGCATGGTGCCACGCGTGCGCCTCTTGTGCTGATTGCGCAAACTGAACAGGGTTATGCCAATCTCATGCGCTTGGCCTCGCGTGCTTATCTTGATCCCATGGCTGGTGATAGCCCCCATGTTTCAATTGAGCGGCTGTCTGAATGTCGGGAGGATCTGATTGCACTCACCGGTGGGCCATCGGGAGCTATTGATCGGGCCTTACGCATGCAGCGGCCTGAGGCGGCTCAGCAAAGGCTGGTACGGCTTGCGGCACTCTATGACAAAGCCTTATTTGTTGAGCTTCAACGTCTTGGAATGGCCGATGAGACGACTATTGAAGAGCAATTGATTGGCCTTGCCTATGGGACAGGTCTTGGACTGGTTGCGACCAATGAGCCTTATTTTGGTGCGCGCTCTGAGCATGATGCGCATGATGCCTTAATTTGTATTTCTGAAGGCACTCTCCTGACACAGGATGAGCGTCGTCGTGTGTCGCAAGAACATTATTTCAAAACGCGCGCGCAAATGCTTGAGCTGTTTGCTGATCTTCCGGAGGCAACTGCCCATACTGTTATGATCGCGCGCTCATGTGCGTATCGTCCGCGCACGCGTCATCCTATTTTGCCACGATTTACATCACTTGATGGTTCTGCCCTTGATGAAATTGCCGAATTGAGAGCGCAGGCCGAGCATGGTCTTGAAAAACGCCTTGAGCAGCATGGGCCCGCGCCTGACTTTAGTGTCAGTGATTACAGGGAACGTCTGGCTTTTGAGCTTGATATTATTACGCGCATGAAATTCCCTGGCTATTTCTTGATTGTGGCCGATTTTATCAAATGGGCGAAATCCCAAGGCATTCCCGTAGGCCCCGGTCGTGGCTCTGGCGCGGGATCTCTTGTGGCTTATGCGCTGACGATTACCGATCTTGATCCCATTCGCTTTGGTTTGCTGTTTGAGCGTTTTCTGAATCCGGAACGCGTCTCAATGCCCGACTTTGATATTGATTTTTGTCAGACGCGGCGTGATGAAGTTATTCGTTATGTGCGCGCGCGTTATGGTGAAGATCGTGTGGCGCAGATTATCACCTTTGGTTCGTTTTTGGCGCGGGGTGTGTTGCGCAATGTTGGGCGCGTGTTGGAAATGCCTTTGGGGCAGGTTGATAAGCTTGCCAAATTGATTCCGCAAAATCCTGCTGCTCCCGTCACTCTCAAGCAAGCCGTTGACTCAGAGCCACGTTTGAAAGAAGCCGCTGAGCAAGATGAGCGTGTTGCGCATATGCTCACCATCGCCCAGACTTTGGAGGGGCTCTATTCCAATGCCTCAACTCATGCGGCTGGAATTGTCATCGGTGATCGTCCACTTGATCAACTTGTGCCGCTCTATCGTGATCCCAAATCCGATATGCCTGCCACTCAGTTTAATATGAAATGGGTGGAGCCCGCCGGTCTCGTGAAATTCGATTTTCTGGGCCTAAAAACGCTCACCACAATATCAACAACGCTTAAATTATTGGCCGATCGCGGCATTGAGGTTGATATATCGACCATTCCGCTTGATGATCAAAAAACCTATGAAATGCTTGGGCGTGGTGAAACCATTGGTGTGTTTCAGGTTGAAAGCGCGGGTATGCGCAAAGCATTGGCTGAAATGCGTGCTGATCGTCTGGAGGATATTATTGCGCTTGTGGCGCTTTATCGCCCTGGTCCTATGGCAAATATCCCGACTTATTGTGCGGTTAAACATGGCGAGCAGGAGGCGGATTATATCCATCCGTTGATTGAGCCAATTTTGAAAGAGACATTTGGCGTCATCATTTATCAAGAACAGGTCATGCAGATTGCGCAGATTTTATCGGGCTATTCGCTCGGTGAGGCTGATTTATTGCGCAGAGCTATGGGTAAAAAGATTAAGGCTGAAATGGATGCGCAGCGTGATCGCTTTGTGCGTGGCGCGGTTGAGCGCTCAATTCCAAAGCCTAAAGCAGATGAGATTTTTGATCTCTTAGCTAAATTTGCTGATTATGGTTTTAACAAATCTCATGCGGCAGCCTATGCCTTGATTGCTTATCAAACGGCATGGCTCAAAGCGAATTATCCCGTTGAATTTTTGGCCGCGTCCATGACGCTTGATAAATCGAATACGGATAAGCTCTCCGAATTTCGTAATGAAGCGATCAGACTCGGCATTAGGGTTGAGCCACCTTCGGTCAATAATTCAGGCGTTGATTTTGATGTGCATCAACTTGCTGATGGTCAACTTGTCATTCGCTATGCCCTCTCTGCGGTCAAAGGCGTGGGAGAGGGGCAGGCGGGTGCACTTGTTGCCGCGCGTGGTGATAAGCCTTTTAGGGATATGTCCGATTTTGCCCGTCGCCTTAATCCACGCGAGGTCAATAAAAAAGTGCTCGAAAGTCTTGTGGCGGCAGGCGCTTTTGATGAGCTCGAGTCCAATCGTGCCAGTGTTTTTGCGGCGGTTGAGACCATGCTGACACTCGCCAATCGTGCGCAAAATGATCGTCAAATCGGGCAAAGTCTTTTATTTGATAGCGATGCCGGAATTGATGATCGCTTGGTCTTGCCCAAAGTGTCGGGCTGGACATCGGTTGAGCGGTTGCAACGTGAATTTGACTCCATCGGCTTTTTTATTTCGGGCCATCCACTTGAGGCTTATGGCTCTGTGCTGGCTAAATTACGGGTTGAGATGTGGGTTGATTTTGTGCGGAGCGTTAAAAAAGGCGCATCCGCAGGGCGTCTTGCGGCAACTGTTCTTGATCGGGCAGAGCGGCGCACCAAATCGGGCTCCAAAATGGGCATTGTGACCCTGTCGGATCAATCGGGGCAATATGAAGCCATTATGTTCCAAGAAGGGCTCAACCAATATCGTGATATGCTCGATAAGGGCATGTCAGTGCTGGTCGGCTTGCAGGCCAATGTCGAGGGCGAGGATGTACGCGCACGCATTGTGACTGTTGAGCCGCTCGATAAAGCTGCCCATCGCGTTCAAAAGGGATTACGTATTTTTGTGCGCGATCAAGCGCCACTCTCTTCCATCGCTCAACGCCTGAGCCAGAAAGGTGAGGGGGAGGTTTCGCTGGTTTTGATGATGGATGAGCTTGGCAATGAAGTTGAAGTGCGCCTCAAGGGCAAATATCAGGTTTCCCCCACATTAGCTGCGGCTATTAAGGCTGTGCCAGGGGTAGTGAGCGTCGAGCATATCTAAAGCTTGTCTATATTCAGCTTATTTCTCACTTATTTTCCCTTGCTTTTTCCCTTGCTCTTGCTTTTTGCCTCAAAAGGCTTTAGCAAACGCCTCATTCCACAGGCGGATTAGGCGTTCCTGTTTCAAGGTTCGCTCCGGTGATCTCTTATGATCAATCTCCGCCGAGGCACTAACCGGAGAAAATAGACATGGCGTTGCCAGAATTTACTATGCGTTCGCTCCTCGAAGCTGGGGCTCACTTTGGTCACCAATCCCATCGTTGGAATCCAAAGATGGCTCCTTACATCTTTGGTGAGCGTAACAACATCCACATCATTGACCTCGCACAGACCGTTCCTTTGTTGCATCAAGCTCTCAAAGTGGTGTCCGATACTGTTGCCAATGGTGGACGCGTGTTGTTTGTTGGTACGAAGCGTCAGGCAGCTGAACAGATTGCTGCCTCGGCCCGTTCTTCAGCACAATATTTCATTAACTCACGTTGGTTGGGCGGCATGCTCACCAATTGGAAGACTATTTCGGCTTCCATTCAACGTCTGCGCAAAGTTGACGATATTTTGAACGCTGGCGCTGTTGGCTTGACCAAGAAAGAGCGCTTGATGATGTCGCGTGAACGCGACAAACTCGAAAAAGCACTTGGCGGTATTAAGGATATGGGCGGCACGCCTGATCTGATTTTCGTCATTGACACTAACAAAGAGCAGCTTGCCATTAAGGAAGCTAACCGCCTCAACATTCCTGTTGTTGCCATTCTTGATACCAATTGCGATCCAGATGGCATTAGCTATCCCATTCCTGGCAATGATGATGCTGGTCGCGCAATTCAACTTTATTGCGATCTGATTGCGCGTGCTGCGATTGATGGCATTTCACGTTCGCAGGGTTCTGCAGGCATGGATCTTGGTGCGGCTGATGCGCCAATCGTTGATGTGCCTGTGTCAACTGGTGATGCCAGCGGTTTTGAATTATTGACCGCTCCTCGCGGTGCGCCAGATGACCTCGCGCGTTTGCAGGGTGTTGGCCCACAAATCGTCAAAAAGCTGAATGATTATGGTATTTATCACTATTGGCAGTTGGCTGCTATGTCACCAGCTGATGTTGATAAAGCCGATCGTGATTTGAAACTCTCTGGTCGTATCGCACGCGACGGCTGGATTGATCAGGCTAAAGCGCTTGCCGCTGAATAAGTGGTGATGGGCGGTCTTGTGCCGCCCCTTCATAACACTGTCTTTTAAACTCCTATGACTGACCAGAGCTGCACGCAATGTGCAGCTCATCGCACACTAAGGATATGACCATGGCGAATATTACAGCCGCAATGGTGAAGGATCTTCGTGAGAAGACCGGCGCCGGTATGATGGATTGCAAAAACGCTTTGAACGAAACTCAAGGCGATATTGAAGCCGCAGTTGATTGGCTGCGCAAAAAAGGCCTCTCAAAGGCTGCTAAAAAATCAGGCCGCGTTGCGGCTGAAGGTCTCGTGGCTTTGGCAACCGATGGCACAAAAGGTGTTGTTGTAGAAGTTAATTCAGAGACAGACTTTGTTGCGCGCAATGATGATTTCCAAAAGCTTGCGGCAAATATCGCCAAAGTGGTGCTGACTTCCGGCACTACTGATCCTGAAGCTTTAAAATCGGCATCTTACCCTGAGGGTGGTAATGTCGGTGATGCCGTTGCGAATGCGATTGCAACCATTGGTGAGAATATGACTGTGCGCCGCGCAGCAAGCCTGTCTGTTAGCGCAGGTGTTGTCGGCAGTTATGTTCATAACGCCATTACATCTGGCCTTGGTAAGATTGGTGTGATTGTGGCGCTTGAATCAAATGGGCAGGCAGACGCTTTGTCTTCTTTGGCGCGTTTGATTGCTTTGCATATTGCCGCTGCCGCGCCATTGGCTATGGATGCTTCGGGTCTTGATCCCGCTGTGCTTGAGCGCGAGAAAAATGTTTTGCGCGAGAAAAATCTTGGCAAGCCAGAAAATGTGCTCGAGAAAATTGTCGAGTCTGGCCTTAAGAGCTATTACAAAGAAGTCTGCTTGCTTGATCAGCCATCAATTCATGCTGAGCATCAAAATAAGACAATCGCTCAAGTCATTAAGGAAGCTGATAAGGCCGCTGGCGCTCCAGTTAACCTCAAAGGTTTTGTGCGCTTTGCTTTGGGTGAAGGCATTGAAAAGCAGGAAAGCGATTTTGCTGCCGAAGTGGCGGCCGCCGTCAGCGGTCAAGCCTAATTTTTCGAAAAGGCGGCTTACGAGCCGCCTTTTTATTAAGGGCTACTGCCGCTTCGTCAGGCCCGAGGCTTGTTCAAAGGCCTGCTATTTCATACAAAGTTTTAATGTGTTTTAGATGAGTCGCTTTGTGCGCTCGTAAATGGGGAATGAGCAGATGGCAGAGGCTCCAAAATGGAAACGTGTCGTCGTAAAGCTCTCGGGCGAGGCTTTGATGGGGCCTTTAACCCATGGTCTGCATCAAGACACCCTCAGCAATATTGCCGCTGATCTCGCAGCCGCAGCAAAATTCGGCGTAGAAGTCGCTGTTGTCGTTGGCGGCGGTAATTTTTTCAGAGGGATACAGGGTGCCGATAAGGGCATTGAGCGCGCACGCGCTGACTCCATTGGGATGATGGCCACTGTCATGAATGCCTTAGCTTTAGAGCAGGCGATTGAGCGGTCGGGACAATCTGCGCGGGCTCTGTCGGCTGTGCCCATGCCATCGGTGTGTCAGCCTTATTCCCGTCAGGCAGCTCTAAATCATTTGGCCAAGCAAAGGGTTGTTGTGCTTGCGGGGGGGACAGGCAATCCTTTCTTTACGACGGATACGGGCGCTGCCTTGCGCGGGGCTGAATTGTCCTGCGATGCCATTATGAAGGCGACCCAAGTTGATGGTGTTTATACGGCGGACCCCAAAAAGGATCCAACAGCCACCCGCTATGACAGTTTAACGCAGGATGAAGCGATTGCCCGCAATCTCGGTATTATGGATACGGCTGCTTTCGCTCTTGCCCGCGAGAATAAGATTCCGATAATTGTCTTCTCGATTCAGGAAACAGGTGCGATATTGGCCACATTGCAAGGCCGCAGTCGCGCCACTTTGGTTACACCTTAACCACCGCAGATGCGGTTTAATGAATAGGATTTTTGATGAGTGCCTCTTTCGATTTAGCTGATCTCAAGCGTCGTATGCAGGGTGCAATTGCCTCTCTCAAACATGAATTGGGTGGTTTGCGCACGGGTCGCGCTTCGGCATCCCTTTTGGAGCCTATTCATGTCGATGCCTACGGGCAATCCATGCCTCTTAATCAGGTGGCAACTGTGAGTGTGCCTGAGCCACGCATGATCTCCGTGCAGGTTTGGGATAAGAGCATGGTCATCCCTGTTGATAAGGCTATTCGTGATTCAAACCTCGGCCTCAATCCGAATGTTGAAGGTCAGGTCTTGCGTATTCGCATTCCCGAACTCAATGAGCAACGTCGCAAGGAATTGGTTAAAGTTGCGCATAAATATGCGGAAGATGCAAAAGTGGCTGTGCGCCATGTCCGCCGTGATGGTCTTGATCATCTCAAAAAAATGCAAAAAGATAAGCTTATCAGCGAAGATGATGAAAAGCGTTTTGAGGCTGATGTCCAAAAGGCAACTGATCAAATCGTCAGTGAAATTGATCAAGTGCTTGTTGCCAAAGAAAAGGAAATTATGTCTGTCTAGCGCGTTGAAGTTATTCGACGCATGACAAAGGGCTTAGCGATGCAAGCAGAAGCACAGTCTCATGCCGCAAGCCCTCTAAAGGCTTCTTCCATTTTACCACCACGCCATGTCGCTATTATTATGGATGGCAATGGTCGCTGGGCTGCGCAACGTGGTTTGCCGCGGCTCGAAGGTCATCGGCGTGGCGTTGAAGCTGTGCGCGCGACTGTGCGTGCGGCTATCGAGCTCGGCATTTCCTATCTCACGCTCTATAGTTTTTCATCTGAAAATTGGTCACGGCCACAAGATGAAGTTGGTGAGCTTATGGGCTTGCTCAAATTTTTCATTCGTCATGATCTGGCTGTTTTGCACAAGAATGGTGTGCGCGTTAAAATCATAGGCACGCGTGAGGGGCTTCCTGCTGACATCTGTGCCTTGCTTACAGAGGCTGAAGAATGCACGGATGCTAATCGCGTCTTGACTTTGATTGTCGCTTTTAATTATGGCAGCCGCAATGAAATCACGCGCGCGGTGAAATCTTTGGCGTCTGATCTTGTTCAGGGGCGGATTACGAGCGATGCGATTGATGAAGCGATGATTTCGTCACATCTTGATACCAGTACTTTTCCAGATCCTGATCTTATTATCCGCACATCGGGTGAGCAGCGCTTGTCTAATTTTCTGTTATGGCAAGCTGCTTACGCTGAATTTGTCTTCTTACCGCTGTATTGGCCAGATTTTGATAGGGCTGCTCTTGAGTCCGCTTTGCGTGATTATGCAGGTCGTGAGCGTCGTTTTGGTGCTGTGAGTGAACAAATCAAGGTGAAGGTTTAATGCCAATCATTGCGCCATCGGGGACATTAGGTTCACATTTTTCTGATTTGCCCAAGCGTTTGGCGTCAGCGGCGCTTATGATTTGTCTGGCGTTGTGGACATTGTTTGAGGGCGATTGGATCTTTGATATTTTCTGGTGCGTGTGCGGTGTGCTGATCCATTGGGAATGGCAACGCATGGTGTCTCAGGAGGGCGTGAAACATCGTGTGCTCATTGGCACATTGAGCCTGAGTGTGGCGGCTTTATTGGTGCGCTTTCATCTCGTTGACCTGTCTCTTCTGTCATTAATATCGGGAGCTGGGGTGCTTGCAGCATTGGCTCCTCATGGGCAGCGGCTATGGCAAGGATCTGGTGTTTTATATGCGGGCGCTCTGATCATTGCTGTTTTTGTGTTGCGCCATTCCATTCTTGATGGGTTTGAATCGATTGTGTGGTTGTTTGCCCTTGTGTGGGGAACTGATGTGATGGCCTATATTGGTGGCCGCATTATTGGTGGGCCGAAATTATGGCCGCGTGTGTCCCCGTCAAAGACATGGTCTGGCTTTATTACGGGCATTACATCAGGTGCGATTTTAGGTGTTGTTGTCTTATTGCTGCTCTCATCATCAACCCTGTCTATCACGTCTGTCTTTTTATTGGGGCTTTGCACATGTGCGGTTGCGCAGGGCGGTGATTTGTTTGAGTCCTCTCTCAAGCGTCATTTTGGAATTAAGGATTCAAGTCATCTAATCCCCGGTCATGGCGGGTTTATGGATCGTCTTGATGGGTTTTTAACGGCTGCTGTTTTTGCAGCTCTTGTTGGTTCGTTGATTGCCGGTGTTGCTGCTGCTGCGCATGGCATTGTGGCGTGGTAGGGATAAAATTATCATTTCAATGAACACGTCTTCTTTATCTTCTTCACCCCGTCGTCTTGTTATTTTAGGCGCAACTGGATCAATCGGACATTCAGTTGCCGATGTCATTGCGCATGCACCAGATCATTTTGATGTTGAGGCTGTTGTTGGTGGCCAAGATGCCAAAGCTTTGGCGCAGATGGCTGTGCGCGTAAAAGCCCGCCATGCGGCAATCGCTGATGATCGTGCTTATGATGATTTATCCGCACTTTTATCGGGAACAGACATTAGTGTTGCCGCAGGATTGGATGCGGTGATTGAAGCTGCGCTCCGGCCCGCTGATATGGTGATTGCCGCCATTGTCGGAACGGCAGGCGTTAAACCAACCTATGCCGCGGTATCTGCAGGCCGAACAATTGCGCTCGCCAATAAGGAATGTTTGGTTTGTGCAGGTGCGCCCTTTATGGCGGCGGCACAGGAGTGTGGTGCTGTGATTTTGCCTATGGACAGCGAACATAATGCGCTGTTTCAAGCGTTAGGTCATCGCCCCCTGACAAGTGTCAAGCGTATGACGTTGACGGCTTCAGGCGGTCCATTTCGTGAATGGAGTCATGCGCAGATTGACGCCGCGACACCAGAGCAAGCATTACGTCACCCCAATTGGTCTATGGGGCCCAAAGTGACAATTGATTCAGCCAGTCTGATGAATAAGGGACTTGAGTTGATTGAGGCTCATTTCTTATTCGGCGTTCAGGCAGATGCGCTCGATGTTCTTATTCATCCGCAGTCTATTGTGCATGGGTTGGTGAGCTTTGAAGATGGATCGGTTATTGCAGGCCTTGCGCAGCCAGATATGCGTGTGCCCATTGCCCATTGTCTTGCTTATCCTGAGCGCATTCATACGCAAGTTACGCCCCTTGATTTGGCGCAGATTGGGCGGCTTGATTTTGCAGCGCCAGACCTCGAACGCTTTCCCGCATTAGGTCTTGCTTATCATGCGCTGCGCACAGGTGGCGCTTTACCTACAATTTTAAATGCAGCCAATGAAATGGCTGTTCAGGCCTTTCTTGATCATCAGATTTCCTTTTTAACCTTGGTGCGCAGTGTTGGGCAGGTGTGTGAGGATATGACGAGAGCAGGGCAGGTGAGCGCCATCACAAGCATTGATGACGCACTCGTGGTTGATGCGGAGGCACGTGCACGTTCACTTTCAATTTTAAACATATTTAGGACTCATTTATAAACATATCATTCTAGGCTTGGCTAAAGCCTTATTCAGCGTATAGTGGGATATATTACCTTTGGCATTGGCTCAGAGGTGTGAGGGATTTGACTATGTTTCTTGTGTCGGCATTTCACGTTTTAGTCTCCTATGTCATCCCATTTGTGTTTGTTTTATCAATTGTCGTTTTTGTTCATGAATTTGGCCATTTTATCGTTGGACGTTTGTGCGGCGTCAAAGTTGAGGTTTTTTCATTGGGTTTCGGCCCCAAATTAATTAAATATCGGGACTCCAAGGGTACTTTATGGTGCTTATCGGCAATACCCTTGGGTGGTTTTGTTAAATTTTTTGGTGATGCGAATAGCGCTAGCGCTGGGGATGATGAGATCGTGACTCACCTAAGTGAGCACGAACGCAAAATTGCTTTCCCGACCCAATCGGTTGCCAAAAGAGCTGCTATCGTTGCGGCAGGTCCGATTGCCAATTTTATTTTTTCCCTGCTGATCTTTACGACCCTCTTTGCTTTTCAGGGGTTAACCATTGTCGAGCCGCGCATTGGTGAGATTCAATCTGGCGAACCAGCCGAACTCGCAGGTTTTCAAGTCGGGGATCTCATACGTTCAATTGATACCACTGACATTTCATCATGGTCTGATATGCAGCGTATTGTTCAGGCGTCGGCAGGTATTCCCTTGCATTTCAGGGTTCATCGTGGGGATAGTGACATCAACATCACCGTCACGCCACGTGAAGAGGAATTTAAGTCCCGTATTGGTGTTAGTCGCTTTGGTCTTGTGGGTTTGAGGGCTATGACGGGTCCCGAAGCCGTTCGGCACGTCAGCCTGTCACCCCTTGATGCGTTTATTGAGGGTAATCGCAAGATTTATTTTATTATAGATCGAACTATTTCTTATGTCGCAGGGGTCATAGCGGGGCGCGAAAAGTCTGATCAGATCTCTGGTCCTGTGCGTATTGCCCAAATGTCAGGTGTTGTGGCTAAAGTTGGCTTTGATGCCCTGATCGAATTGATTGCCATTTTGTCTGTTTCTATTGGATTTATGAATCTTTTGCCCATTCCATTGCTCGATGGCGGTCATCTGATCTTTTATGTTTTTGAAGCTATTTCAGGTGGTCCCATAAATAAAAACATACAAAAGGTCGGTTTTGGCGTTGGGCTCGCCTTTGTGTTGAGTTTAATGATCTTTGCAACCTATAACGATCTGTCGTTTTTACTATCGTGGAAATAATTCCTTAAGACTCTGTAACTTATTTATTAACCATAATAAATCTGAGTCTCGTGTTCAAAGCGTCACAATGGCCAAAAAAGGCTGAATTTTTAAATTCCTAGTTTGCATACAGCGTTAAAGACAGTTAAAAAGTGAGGCGTTGTTGAGAAGATTCCTTAGGTTATTCTCCTGAGGTTCGGTCTTTATTGCCCAGCTCGCAATTTTAATTCGGTCGATGTGCCGGTGAATACAGGGAATTGGTTTCGATGCTCTTCAAAAAAGGCTTTATGAGCTGTCTGGTCATGGCATTCGTTTTTGCTTCGGCGATCGTGTGCCTTGCCCCCGTTGCTCAAGCGCAAAGTGTGGTCGTTGAAGGCAATCGCCGCATCGATGTTGAGACCATCAAATCTTATTTCTCGGGCTCCGATGAAGGCAAAGTTAATACGGCTGTTAAAGAGCTCTATGCAACGGGCCTCTTCTCCGATGTTCATGTCACTCGGGCCGGTGGTCAGATCGTTGTGCATGTGACCGAGAATAACATCATCAATCGCGTTTTCTTCGAGGGCAATAGCAAGATTAAAACCGATGTTTTAATTAGCGAAATCCAATCCAAAACGCGCGGTCCTTTCAACGAAAATACTGTTCAAGCTGACGTCGAGCGTATTCTTGATTTATATCGTCGTGGCGGTCGCTCTGATGCCACTGTGAAATCCCGCATTGTTGATCTCCCAAATGGGCGTGTTGACGTTGTTTTCACCATTGATGAAGGCAGCAAAACGGGTGTACGCACTATTGAGTTTTCAGGAAATCAAGCCTTTTCATCCTATCGTCTGCGTAATTTGATGCAAACGACTGAAATGAGCTTTATGTCATTTCTCAAGACAACTGACGTTTATGATCCCGATAAGATCTCAGCCGATCTTGAATTGATCCGTCGTTTTTATCTGAAGAATGGTTATGCCGATTTCCGCATTACGGGTACGGATGCGGTCTATAATGCGGATAAGAAGGGATATGTCATCACCATCAGTGTTGATGAAGGTTTGCCTTATCGTTTGTCTTCAGTTTCAGTCAGCACAAATCTTCCGGATGTCAAAGAGTCTGATTTGAAACGTCAGTTGCGCCTCTCGGAAGGCGACACCTATAATGGCGATCTCGTTGAGAAAACTGTTGAGGCTTTGACTCGTGAGGTTGCGCGTTCGGGCTATGCTTTTGCTTCTGCTCGTCCTCGTGCCGATCGTGATGTCGAGCATCACACCATTGCTTTGAACTTCGTTATTGAAGAAGGCCCACGCGTTTATATTGAGCGTATCAATATTCACGGCAATACACGTACACGCGATTATGTCATACGCCGTGAATTCCCAATCGGTGAGGGCGATGCTTATAACCGCGTTTTGGTTGATAAGGCTGAAAAGCGTCTTAATAATCTTGGGTACTTCAAGAAAGTTCATATTACGACTGAACCCGGCTCGAGCGCTGATCGCGTTGTCCTCAATGTTGAGGTTGAAGATCAGGCAACTGGCTCCTTCGCCGTATCGGGTGGCTATTCAACGCTCGATGGGTTGATTGCGGAAGTCTCCATATCCGAGAGCAATTTCTTGGGCCGTGGTCAATATGCGCGTTTTGCGATTTCGGGTGGTCAGCATACCCGTGGTGTTGAATTCAACTTCACAGAACCCTATTTCCTCGATCAGCGTATGGCTGCTGGCTTTGATCTCTTTAGCAAAGTCACTGATAATTCCCGTTACTCACTCTATGATAATTGGGTGACTGGTGGAACATTGCGCCTTGGTCTGCCAATTACTGATGAAGTGACATTCTCACCTCGTTATACCCTTTATCAAAACCGCATTGTCATCCCCAATGACTCTTCGCGGCCTTATGATGATTGTACCTCGCCGATTGGTGGTGTCACACAAGGTCAGCCTGGTGTGATTAATCCAGATACTGGCTTAGTCGGACCTGATGCGACTTACAATTGTTTGTCCAATGGTGAAGCCTCGCTTGCTGTGAAGCAATTGGCGGGCTCACGTATGATTTCACAAGTTGGTTATTCCATGAGCTATAATACGCTCGACAATAATAAGAACCCAACACAGGGTTTGATTGCCGAGCTCAAGCAAGATGTTGCTGGTGCTGGTGGTGATGCGCGCTTTGTTCGTACAACTGCTGACACGCATTATTATGTGACTGTGATGGAAGACATCACTGGTGTCTTGCGTGCGCAAGCAGGTGATATCGTTGCTTTTGGTGGTGATCAATTGCGCATGGTTGATAATTTCAACTTGGGACCAAGCCTTGTGCGTGGTTTTGCTCCTGGCGGTATTGGTGCGCGTGATATTTCTTATGGCACAGGTTCCCTATCTAATGGTCTTGGTGGAACCAAATATGCGGGTGTCAGCACTGAAATTCAGTTCCCTCTTTTTGGTTTGCCACGTGATCTAGGCCTTAAAGCGGCTCTCTTTGCTGATGCTGGTACGATCTTTGGTTATGAAGGTCAGACTAATTTTGCGACATTGTTGGGCTTACCTGCTAATACGCCATGCTCGCAAATGCCATCAAATAGTTCTACTCCCAATGCCGCTGGCAATACCTACACACAAGGTGGTTGTATCAACCTCGTTGACTCCCACAAAATCCGTTCATCAGTTGGTGCAAGTATTTTGTGGTCATCACCTCTTGGGCCCATTCGCTTTGACTACGCCTTTGTCTTGTCGAAAGACAGCAATGACGTTGGACAGGCCTTCCGCTTCTCTGGCGGCTCAAGCTTCTAAGTTTGAGTGGTCTGATGGCATTTTATTCGCCTTGTAAAAGGCATAAAGGCGGCTCCTTTAAAGCCGCCTTTTGTTTGAAGTGGGCGGTCAAAGACTCTCTTGTTTTTGATTGTGTGGGTGAGCGCTTGTGCTTGGTAAGTCCAAAAAATTGGGGTGGCGTCAGTTATGAGTGATCCTGTTTTTTTCACCCGCGCCCTTTCTCCCAGTCTCGCTCAGGTGATTGAATGGACACATGCGCGCGCATTGGAGGGAGCAGATCTATCGCTCGTCATTACGGGCGTTGCTCCACTTGATCAGGGCCAGAAAGGCCATTTGGTTTTCCTTGAAAATCCCAGATATGCGGATGACCTTCCCAAAACACGGGCAACGGCCTGCCTTGTGGCGGAAGCAGCTGCGTCGCGCGTGCCAGAGGGTACTGTGGCGCTCATTTGCAAAGATCCTTATCGGGCCTTCGCACTTGTTGTGGGCAAGCTATATCCCGATGCATTGCGTCCGCAGAGTCTGTTTGGCGCAACGGGCGTATCACCCGGTAGCTATGTGCATCCTGAGGCACGTCTTGAAGATGATGTGACGATTGATCCTGGTGCTGTGATCGGCCCCAAGGCAGAGATTGGTTCAGGCTCTGTTATTGGGCCGAATGCCGTCATTGGTCCTCACGTCCGGATTGGTCGAGATTGTTCCGTGGGCGCTCATTGTACAGTGCTGCATGCTTTGATTGGTGATCGTGTCATTATTCATGCGGGAACACGAATTGGGCAGGATGGTTTTGGTTTTGCAATGTCACCCCAAGGCCATTTGAAAGTCCCACAGATCGGGCGCGTCATTATTCAAAATGATGTTGAGATCGGTTCAAATGCAACAATTGATCGTGGCGCCAATCGTGACACTGTGATCGGTGAAGGCACTAAAATAGATAATCTTGTGCAGATTGCGCATAATGTCACAATCGGTCGCCATTGCGTTATTGTTTCACAGGTCGGCATATCCGGCTCGACGCATATTTCTGATTTTGTTGCGGCTGGCGGACAAGCTGGTTTTGCAGGTCATTTGACAATTGGGGCAGGGGCGCAAATTGCAGCTCAATCTGGTGTGATGACGAATGTCCCAGCACAGGAAAAATGGGGAGGGTCTCCCGCAACTCCCATGCGTGACTGGTTGCGACGTCATGCTGTGCTTGATCGTCTTGCATCCCGTAGCAAGAGCGAAAAACATCAGGGATAATTTTGTTATAGGAGTAGGGCAGACGGATGACTGAGCAATCCTCAAAAGTTCTTGAAACAATGGATATTATCAAGTTGCTGAAAGCTCTTCCGCATCGCTATCCATTTTTATTGGTTGATCGCATCATCGAATGTAATGGCGATGAGAGCTGCATTGGTATTAAAAATGTCACCTTTAATGAGCCGCAATTCCAAGGTCATTTTCCTGAGCAACCCGTTATGCCCGGTGTGTTGTTGATTGAAGGCATGGCGCAAACGGCTGGCGCCTTATGTGTTAATTCATCCGTTATTGGTATTCCTCGTATTGTGTATTTCATGACTATTAATAATGCTAAATTCCGCAAGCCTGTGGTGCCCGGTGATCGCGTCGAATTTCATATGAAAAAAATGAATCATCGTCGCAATATTTGGTGGTATCGCGGTGAAGCAAAAGTCGATGGTGTGATTGTCTGCGAAGCAGAATTGAGCGCTATGCTTGTCTCAGATGGATTGGACTCCTGATATGACGCAGGACACATATATTCATCCTTCTTCCGTTATTGAACAAGGTGCGCGTTTAGGACAGGGCGTGCGCATTGGCCCTTTTTGCCACATTGGCCCTAATGTCGAATTGGGTGATGAGGTCGAATTAAAGTCACATATTGTGGTTCACGGCCGCACGAAAATTGGTGAAAAAAGTCGTCTGTTTCCCTTTGCCTCTATTGGTCATGAGCCCCAAGATCTTAAATATCATGGTGAGGCATCCACGCTGACAATAGGCGCGCATTGTCTTATTCGTGAGGGCGTGACGATGAATCCCGGCACGGAGCAGGGTGGGCTTGAAACAAAAGTGGGCGATCACTGTACATTTCTTGCGAATTCTCACGTGGCGCATGATTGCCATGTGGGCTCTCATGTTATTTTATCCAACAATGTGATGTTGGCTGGCCATACACGTATTGGTGATTATGTCATTATGGGTGGTGGGAGTGCTGTGCATCAATTTGTGCGTATTGGCTCTCATGCATTTGTGGGCGGTCTTGCTGGTGTTGAGCATGATGTGATCCCCTATGGAATGGCCTTGGGCAATCGTGCTTATCTCGCAGGGTTGAATCTCATTGGATTAAAGCGCCGTCATTTTTCGCGCGATGCAATTCATGATTTGCGTCGGGCCTATCGTCTTTTATTTGCTGCTGAAGGCACATTGGCTGAGCGTATCGAGGATGTCGCACAGGAGTTTGCGTCTCATCCTCAAGTTCATGAGATCTTGGATTTCTTGCGTGATGGTGGTGACAGAGCCATTGTGACGCCGCGAGAAATTAAGGAGGCGAGCGCGTGATTGGCGCTTCGCCTTTACGACTTAATCTACAAAAGCCACTCAACATCGTGTTGATTGCGGGTGAACCATCTGGCGATCAGCTAGGTGCTGCCTTGATGCGCTCCTTACGCCTTATGACCTCAGGGCGTATTCAATTTCATGGTGTCGGTGGCGATGCCATGAGCGCGCTTGGCTTTCAAAGCCTATTTCCCATGAGTGATATCACTGTGATGGGTTTTGTGCCCGTCATCAAAAAATTATCACTTCTACTTAATCGTATTAAGCAAACGGCTGATGCGATTATTAAAAATCCACCTGATATGGTGGTGATTATTGATAGTCCTGATTTTACACATCGCGTTGCTAAGCGCGTGCGCAAAGCCTTACCCTCAGTGCCGATTGTTGATTATGTCAGCCCAACTGTATGGGCTTGGCGTCCGCAGCGTGCGCGTCACATGCGACGCTATATTGATCATGTTCTCGCGCTGTTTCCATTTGAGCCCGCGTCTTATTATCAACTCAATGGTCCGCCCTGTACTTATGTGGGACATCCCCTCATTCAAAAACTGGATGTATTGCGGGCTGGTGCCACTGATATTGCTGTTCGTGATCTTGCTGCTCCCACGTTGTTGATTTTGCCGGGGTCACGTCGCTCCGAAATAGATCGGCTATTGCCAGTGTTTGGCAAGGCGATTGAGCTTATGGCTCCAAAGCTGCAGGGCGCAAAGCTTATTTTACCCGCTGTTGAACATCTTGCTGCAGATATTTTTACGCGCGTTGCTGATTGGGCGATTGTGCCGCGTATTGTGACGTCTGATATGGAAAAGCACACAGCATTTCGTTTGGCTCGCGCAGCTTTATGCGCTTCTGGAACTGTCACATTGGAATTGGCGCTCGCCAACGTACCGATGGTCGCATGTTATAAAGTGTCACCAGTGGAAGCTATGATCGCGCGCCGTGTTTTGCGCGTTAGTTCAGTGCTCTTGCCAAATCTGATTTTGGGTCAGAATGTCATTCCTGAATTATTGCAAGATGATTGCACACCAGAGCGTATTGCTGGCGCAATAATGCCTCTCCTAGAAGGCGGGCAAGAGCGGGATGATCAATTAGCTGCCTTAGCACGTCTTGATACAATTATGCGTGGTGACATTACGCAAAGCCCATCTGACGCAGCAGCTTATGTGATTTTATCTCTGGTGCAGGACCGCATGGCACCAAGTCAATTCATACCTGCTGAAACGTAAAAGGGGCCCGAAGGCCCCTTAATTTTAGCGTTTTGAAATTGGCACGTAAGAACGTGAAGGCGACCCCGTATAGAGTTGGCGTGGACGGCCAATCTTTTGGTTTGGATCTTCAATCATTTCTTTCCATTGCGAAATCCAGCCCACAGTACGAGCGACAGCAAATAAGGCTGTGAACATAGTGGTTGGGAAGCCCATGGCCTTTAATGTGATGCCTGAGTAGAAATCAACATTTGGATAGAGCTTGCGTTCAATGAAATATTCATCGTGCAAGGCAATGCGTTCAAGCTCAATGGCCACTTCAAGCAATGGATCATCTTTAATGCCGAGTTCATTGAGAACTTCATGGCAAGTCTTGTGCATGATTTTGGCGCGTGGATCAAAGTTCTTATAAACTCTGTGACCAAAGCCCATGAGGCGGAATGGATCGTTTTTATCCTTTGCACGTGCAACAAAGTGCGGGATGCGATCAACGCTGCCGATTTCCATAAGCATACGCAAGCAAATTTCATTTGCGCCACCATGCGCAGGCCCCCAGAGAGCGGCGATACCTGCGGCAATACAGGCAAATGGATTTGCACCTGTTGAGCCAGCTAAGCGTACAGTGGATGTCGATGCATTTTGTTCGTGATCAGCATGCAGAATAAAAATGCGATCAAGAGCGCGTGCCACAACTGGATTAACCTTATATTCCTCGCAAGGTACAGCAAAGCACATGCGCAGGAAGTTTGAGGCATAATCAAGATCATTCTTTGGATATACAAAGGGCTGACCGATATTATATTTATACGCCATTGCCGCAATGGTCGGCATTTTGGCGATTAAGCGCATCGAAGCAACCATGCGCTGTTGCGGATCTGAAATGTCGGTGGAGTCATTATAGAATGCTGCCAGCGCACCAACACAGCCAACCATTACAGCCATAGGATGGGCGTCACGACGAAAACCGCTAAAGAAGCGATTCATCTGATCATGCACCATTGTGTGGCGCGTAATGCGATAATCAAAATCAGCTTTTTGTGATGCTGTTGGTAATTCTCCGTACAGCAGGAGATAGCATGTTTCTAAGAAGTCACCATGCTCAGCCAATTGCTCAATTGGAAAGCCACGATGTAAGAGAATGCCTTCATCACCATCAATATAAGTGATTTTGGATTCGCAGGCCGCAGTTGACATAAAGCCGGGATCAAAAGTGAAAGCGCCCGTTTTATTATAGAGTTGGCCAATATCGATCACATCAGGACCAATAGTGCCTTTTTTAACGGTGAGATCGAGGCTGTTTTGCCCCACTGTGATGTGTGAATCAGATGACGCGCTCATGCCATGTGCCTTTGAGTTTGAATTCGTTCCACTTGCACTGCCTTATAAAGGGCCAAGCTTGCGGAAATATTGCGCTAGCGAACAGCTACATCAACATTGCCTTG
>Ga0164296_1001367_pt1 | contig 26011 bp, 22 predicted proteins | sample GEODES057metaG_FD_113533 | JGI IMG/M metagenome (GOLD analysis project Ga0164296, IMG submission 113533) | Dystrophic lake water microbial communities from Trout Bog Lake, Wisconsin, USA - GEODES057 metaG | ecosystem: Environmental > Aquatic > Freshwater > Lake | place: USA: Trout Bog Lake...
TAAAGAAGCGATGGTTTTGTACTTAGATTTTCGAAAATCGAGGGTGGATGACTCAGCCGCCCAAACCAGTAACTTGACCAATGGAGGACCATCTGTCTTCAGAGCTACTTTGATGCTGGGAGCGGCGTCGTGGGTTTCGGCGATGGACCAAGTTTGCTTGGGCATCTTGAAGTCACCCGCAATTGCTCGTGCAAAAGCTCCAATCGACTCAATCGCTTCGACCTTGTTGCCAAGGTCGTGACCGGCGTTAGGGACCGTAACTACCCATTTGGGCTGCTTCAAATCATCCCAATATTGACTCAGCGCATCCACCGTCCAGTAAGGATCATTGGCACCCTTGACGATCAAAGTCGGAACTTTGATGTTGCCTCGATAGGAATAGGGATCTACTATCTTGCCTAACCTCTGCCCTTCCGGGGTTCCGAGTTTGGCTTGAAGGCCCCGCCGAGTGTAGTCCTGAATCTCCTCAGAATAAACACCCCACGAGTCAATCTGATGCTTCATTTGCTTTGGGACGTTTAGGTTATCGATCACCATTGGTGCGATTCCTTTCACGCGTTTGTCCTTTGCCGCTCCAACAAACCAGGTTGTCCAGCCTCTTTTGCTTGCTCCAGTCACCACGAAGTGATGAATAGGATTCAATGAGTTCTTGGTCATCTCCTCAACGGCGTCCATGGCTCGAATCGCACTCTTTGCCATTGGGAAAAGAAGTGGCCAACTCGAATCTCCGGTGGAAAGATACTTGTCGAACGTATAGGCGATCAAATCATCTTCCTTCTTCCCAAAGGTCGGCTGATTGGGAATATCGAACAGCATTGCGGTCGGCATGCCAGTTGCCTCAGTGATCAATGACAAATCCAAGTAATCGCCAGGTCTGGGTCCGTCACCGGTAATAAAGAGGATGGCTGTGCCCCTAGTCTGAAGTTTAGAGGGCTGACGCATTAAGATGGTGTGCTTCCAGGGTTTGCCCTGCCAAACTTGACTAATCATTTCGATCTCGCCTTTGGCTTCATTTCGAAAACCGTACTTGAAGGCGGAATCTTTCCGGGACAGATAATCGTACAGTTCGTGGGGAATATCCGATCGGATGAGTGCGGTTGCCGCGATAATGCTCAGCATGGTTTGAGTTCCTTGTACCTCAACTTAATACTCCGATACCGTGTCAAATCACTCCCCGAACGGAACGATTCCTTCGCCCCGTCTGATGTCTTAACCTGTAAAACCTTGACACCGTTTGCTAAAGGTGCGAGAATAGGGGTCGATTCGCTAAAATTAGCGAATCTTCCGGGGGCAATGGATATGATTAAGACGAGCAAGAACTTGCGCAGGATGTTTGTTCTCGCTGGTATCGCGACACTTGGCGTGACAGCCAACGCGATGCCGCTTGACGCACGCATCATGATTGACAGGGCGCTAAACAGCCCAACACTCAATGTACGGTACAACGGAGCACACGCTGCATTGGTTGAACTTCAGGTCAATGGAGTCAGCCTTGGAACCCGTTCCGTATCCGCCATCAAAGATGCCGGAGAAACCACTTTCACTTTGAACCTCTCCGATCTCAAAGACGGAGACAATGAAGTTGAGATTCGACTTTTCGATCGAACCGGCAAATTGGTCGGAACGGATCACACCAACATTTCTACAGACCAGAACAACGAGGGCCCCGTTTATCTCACCGCCCCCAAGGTTGGCCAAACGGTTCGCGGTCCAGTGGAAGTCAAGCTTGGATTCGGTAAGGAGCTCAAGAACAGCTACGTTAGCTTCTTCATCGACAGCAACTTCAAGAAGATGTCCAACTATCCTCCCTATTCCTTCGTTTGGGATACTGGTAAGGAAACCAACGGTTGGCACACGGTTGAAGCATGGGCAATCGACGAAACGAGCACCACGTTCAAGACCAAGCAAACTCGAGTCTTCATTGACAATCCTGGCGGACGAACCGATCGTCCCGGTGTTAACACCGATATTAATCCAACCAACCCCACCATCAAAGGCGGCACAGTTGGCAATGAATCCGACATCAAGGATGTCACGATCTCGGGCTCAGCTAAGTTGTCTGCAGGCAGTTCAAACGGTTATGCTCCCAAGGCTAGTGCAACGACTTCAGCAAACAAGATTCACACTGGAATCTTTGGCACGGCTGCTGATGTCAAGCCAGCACCATCAGGCAAGAGCATCATGACCGACGTTCGACCGCTGACCCCAACCAACCGACGAGTTGCCAGCAACTTCGGCGCGGGTAAGGATGGCGAGATTTCGGTTTCGATCAGCAAAGTTCTGACCCCAACAAGAGGTCAGCAACTTCCGAAGGCAGACACCTTAAACTCATTCAACTCGGCAGCTCGAATGGTTTCCATTACTCGCGGCCAGAGACTTCCAAACCTCGGCGCCTTCGCGATCCAGTTGAACAACCAGTTCGTGAAGTTCGATGTTCAGCCTCGCGTTGACAACGGTGTGCCTATGACTCCATTCCGATATCTTATTGAGAAGGACGGAGGAAAGGTTCAGTGGGAGAACATGACCAAAACCGTTACGGCAACTGCTGACGGCAAGAGCATGATGATCCAAATTGGCGACAAGAACGCCAAGGTCAACGAATCTACCGTTAAGATGGAAGTTACTCCTTACATCGACCGAGGTCGAACCATCGTTCCTCTCAGCTTCATTCACGACGCGCTCAACGTCGACGTGCAGTATGACAAGGAAACCGGTCACGTTCTGATCACTTCAGCCAAGAAGTAACCCTCCGCCCCCCGGAGTCCGAGAAAGCCACCCGAAATTTCGGGTGGCTTTCTTTGTTTGTTTTAACAAATTTCAGTGTGATCAGAGCCAGGCGCTGGTACCCAGCCTTAGCGGACCATCAGAAGGGCTTAAATGCGAAATCGTCAGAAGACTGCTTCTACGCATCGATGTATAAGGCTAGAGGCAATAGACATGCATCCAAATTCCTTCTCTCAATCCCAAATTGAACGAGTTGTTTTTGGGAAACATGTCAATGACATTTCCATTCGTATTCACTAGCTTAAATCCGCTCTCGTGCCTTGATCTGTATGTCCCGAGGCAGCACAAATCAATCAATCTTAATCATGGGAAGGGATATGAAGGACAGAACGCGCGAAAGTCGGCACAAGAATCTTGAAAGGGCCTCGCAAATCTGACCAAACATCAAACTCAGTGAATGGAGAGCACACCATGTGCAATCCCTCACAAATTTCGAGCCAAGTTGCCTGCATTTGCTTTTCAGATTGACTGTCCTCTTTGACGAGATACACCGACCGAAATGAATGCTCATTAACCCTTACCGGGTATCGGTTAGGTACAGAAAACATAGAAAATCAGAGCTTTTCTTCCGAATTCGCACTTCTAGGCGGTAAATTCCCTTGGCTATCGATTATCTGGCAAATTTCGCCAAAAAACCACGATCTATAGCAATTCAACCCGATGCAGTCAAGATTTCCGGCTGCCTGTTTATACCGATTGGAGGTCAAACATGAACCAAATCGCAATCCTGTCAGTTGGGCTTTTCCTACCATTTCTAGCCACGACAGACGACAACTCCAAGGCCGAAACAGAGAATCATCGAATACAGATTCATGGTCAATCCACGCTTATTCTTCAGAATGAACTGCCGTTTCATAGCCCTTACCAAGGGGCTAATAGTTTTCAGTCGCGCCGACAAACAGAGCTATCAGATACTTATACGATCTATTTGGGAGCTCGCTTAAAACCCAACTTAGACTTCTATCTCAACCCAGAGATGGCTCGTGGTGGTGGACTCAGCGACGCTCTGGGAATTGCTGGTTACATCAACGGAGACGTCATTAGAAATCCCAGTTTGAGCCAGTCCCCTTACATCGGCCGTGGTTTTATCCGCTATTGGATTCAAACGGGTGAAGGTTCAGATCATCAGGAAGATGGGATAAATCAAATTGCTGGAGATATGCCCAATCATCGTTTAGTGCTGACGGCTGGGAAATTTGGTTCGAATGATATCTTCGATACCAACCGCTATGCGGGCAACACACGCACCCAGTTTATGAACTGGGACCTGATCAATAATGCCGCGTACGACTATGCGGCTGACACTCGGGGCTACACCATGGGTATCAGCGCCGAATGGTTTCAACCTACGTACATCGTACGACTGGGAAACTTTCAGATGCCATCGGTCGCCAACGGTATTCAGCTCGACGGTCGGATAAACCAAGCTCATGGAGATCAGGTTGAGGTTGAGACTCATCCTCATCTGATTTCAAAAGCGACTCCAGCTACTCTTAGACTTCTGGGCTATCGAAACGTCGCCAGAATGGGTGATTATGAAGCGGCGCTCCAACTTGGTACCCAGACGCATACCCCACCTGATATCACTCTAACTCGACAAGATGGCAGAGTGAAATATGGCTTTGGAGCTAGCTTCGAGCAACCGCTCAATACCGACGGAACCACGGGCATATTCGCTCGCGCAGGTTGGAATGATGGAGCCACAGAGAGTTTTGCCTATACAGAAGCCGAACAGAGCCTCAGCATAGGCCTACAGATCACAGGGCGCCAATGGCACCGACCAAACGATGTATTCGCTGTAGCGTTGGCTCAGAATGGCCTTAGCAAAGCTCATCGGAATTATCTCGAAGCGGGAGGTTCAGGCTTCATCTTGGGAGATGGCAAGCTCTCGTATGGGCCCGAACAACTGCTCGAAGCGTACTATAACTACTCGTTAGGCCGTGGGCTCACTTTGGGACCAGATATTCAAATCATCCAAAACCCGGGCTATAACCATGATCGCGGTCCGGTTCCAATCCTTGGATTCCGTTTGCACGCGGAATTTTAAATTTGTACTCTTCTGGCCAGCGCCAGAGCTTCGGCAACCCGTTCAGTTTCAACAGACTCGAGCGGAAGTCTTGGTTCTGCGCTGGAAAGAACCCCCAACTCCAACAGCATCCGCTTATTTGCCGCTGGTTGTGGGCAACTCCGAATAGACCGCAACACGGGCTCCACAAGCTGAAACTTAACTTCTGCCGACGAAGGGTTTTCGGGCCATTCCTGGACAATTTGGCTCAACCAGCCAGGAATCACATTGGAAGCGCCACTGATCGTGCCAGACCAACCTGCCCGTAATGCCTCAATCAGGAGCGTCTCATCTCCAACAAAGAGCTTCTTCCCCGTACCTGCAAGAGCTTGTGAATACGATGCGATGTTCTCACGGTTGCCACTGCTGTCTTTCAATCCAATCATTTTCTCGTGTCGAGAAAGACGCTGCATCAACTCAGGGGATAGTGTGATTCCAGTGCGCTGGGGAAAGTTATAGATCAGTATGCCTACCGGAGACTTGTCTAATACTGACTCAAACCACATGGCAATCCCGTCTTCTGTTACGTCCCGAAAGTAACCGGGGGGCATCAGTAAAACTGCCGCAGCCTGTGCATAGCCTGCCTGCTTACAAAGCCAAATTGCTTCGTCCAAGCTTGGCGTCGCAACACCCAAGACTATATCCAACCCGTTTGCCAAGCCAACGGCTGCTTTAACAAAATCGCGCTTTTCGACGGCACTGAGAGATGGACCTTCGCCGTTGGTTCCCGCCAATACGACACCTTGGCAATTCCCGGCCTGAAACCATCCAAATAGCCTGGCAAGAGCCGGAAGATCTATGCTTCCTTTGGAATCAAAAGGAGTTACCGAGGCGGGATAAACTCCATTTTTCATTGGGCCGGCACAACCTGGTTGACCAAAGTTCCAAAACCAACTCGATAGCCATCTGCCTGACAGTAACCGGTCAGGATCACGGTGTCTCCATCCTCCAAAAAGGTACGTGTTTCTCCAGTCTCTCTCATCGTGATTGGTTTCGTACCTCGCCAAGTCGCTTCCAACAATGAGCCAAAAGATCCTTCTTCTGTGCCACTGATCGTTCCAGAAGCATACAGGTCACCGCCCTCTGTTGGAGTACCGTTGCTGGTCTGATGGGCTAGCTGCTGGGCAAAACTCCAATACAGTTCTTTCGAATTCGTCTGGCAGATCACCTGAGGCTCAGACATCTGCTCGGTCTGAATAGCGACCTCAAGATTGATGTCGTAGTGGTTGGCTTCCTTTGTACTCAGATATGGCAGAGGCTGGGGGTCCTGTTTGGGTCCATGAATCCGGAAAGGTTCCAAAGCATCCAGGGTGACGATCCAAGGGCTAATTGATGTCGCAAAACTCTTAGCCAAGAATGGCCCAAGCGGTTGATATTCCCACCGCTGTATGTCTCGCGCCGACCAATCGTTCACCAATACTAAACCAAATATCTTGCTACGGGCATCGTCGATGGTAATCCAATCGCCAAAATCGTTCCCTTCCCCCAAAAAGAATCCAAGTTCCAATTCAAAGTCCATTTCAAGGGTTGGCCCAAAAATCGGATTATCGGAGTCGGTAGGTTTAGTTTGACCGTTGGGTCGAAAAACAGGCAGATCACTGGGCATAACACTTGATGCCCGACCGTTGTAACCGATTGGAACGTGCCGATAATTGGGCAAGAGGGGTGCCATTTCTGGACGGAACATTTTGCCCACGTTGGACGCATGATTGATTCCCGAATAAAAATCGACAAAGGACGGAATTTCCATCGGGAGAACCATTAGCGCGTCGTCCACTGGAACCATCACGCGCTTTTTGATTTTCGAATTATCTCTTAAATTCGGATTCCCCTCTCGTAACAGACCGTAGATTTGCTTGCGTAATTCCGAGAGTCCTTCAATCCCGAGTTCACTGTAATCGGCGTGTTCCAAGAGCTCTTCACAGTCTAAAAATCCTTCTTCAATCAACACCGAAAGATCAACAACAAAGTCTCCGATTCGAGTGACGGGAACCACTTCGTCTTCACTGAGTTCGGCCATCCCGAACGGCAAATTCTGAATCGGAAAATGACTTTCCGGACGAACGGATACCCAGCTTTTAGCCTTTGGGGAAACAACAAAACTCATACGTACTACACCAACCAACCGAGTTCTTGGAGATCGGAAACTGGCTCTTCAATCGAGCACGATCCGATTGCTACAAATACGTCTCTAACCGCTTCAATCTCCTCCATACCAATCGAGGTGTCACCCCAATCGAATCCGTCGTTCCGAATCCTCCAATGAGAAGACTCTCGATCCTTCAATACTTGAGCCATCTCATTTCGACTCAGATCGTAACCCACGGATAATGCGCACGCGGTAAGAACATTGACAAAGCCGTGCATGTTCCCTCCCGTTTCCGAATCACGAACCGGAAATGGATGATGCAGCCCCGCCGTCAACTTAAAGGGAATATCGACTGACATGGCCGAATGAAGGAATCTAGCCAATTGTTCAGGTGTTGGAAAGGCATCCGCAGTCAATCCGCCCGTACGGGCCTTTGCTCCAATCCATTCGGTAACCGCGATCGCGGCCATGCTGTCTTCCAAACCATCGCTTATGGGTGTTTCGACAAAGACATCAATTTCGGAAAATGCCCCTAGGTCTTTCAGGCAACGTTCCGTGTGGTCGTGATTGGGTAGACGGATTTCGTAGGCAGAGATTCCCGCCAAGTCTCCAACCCGATTGATAAAGCTCGTCATGAGCTTGGCGTCTTCTTCCAGCACGGAGCCCCATTGATCGTAGGTATTGGAACCTTGGCCAATCACAACGGTTGGGATCTCAATCTCAAGGGTTGTATTTTCCAAGTAATCCGCAAATTCAGGTAGCCGAATTGACGGGACTACCAATCGCCCAAGCATCGACACATGCCGTCCCCTGAACTGCTCCATGTATTCTGTAACCGTATCGTCCATTGAAAGACGCGCCGGCGGGAACATCCCTGCGTAATCGAATATCTGATCGAAAAGACTCTCCAATGAGCCAACCATAGCGACAGTATTCCACGGAACACAGCACGATGGATCAACTACAGACGAATGACCTGATGCCCAACACAATCTGGTACTGCTTTGCTATATCCTTAGAGTTGCCAAGAGCCCTTTCGTCTAACGGGGTATTATAGGATAGCGGAGCCGACTGGGTGAACGACGTGGTCCCCGCTCCAAGGAACCACCATGGCCAAGATGAAAGTTTTAATTGCAGACGATGATCCGATCATTCGATTGGACCTCAAACAGATGCTGGAGAACCTCGGATATGAGGTCGTGGCAGAAGCCGGAGACGGTCAGCAAGCAGTTGAGTTGGCCCGAACCACCCATCCAGACGTCTGCATCCTAGACGTCAAGATGCCTGTTATGGACGGGATTGAAGCGGTCACGTTTATCACCGACGAGAACATCGCTCCAACCATTTTGCTAACAGCCTATTCGGATAAGGAATTGGTCGACCGAGCCAAGAGTGCGGGTGTTTTCGCTTACCTGGTAAAGCCATTTAAGCCAGGTGATCTACCCCCATCCATCGAAGTTGCACGGAGCCGCTTCGAACAGAATATCCAGCTCAATAAGGAAGTCGGGAGCCTGCAAGAGCGATTGGAAGCTCGCAAGCTGGTAGACCGAGCCAAAGGTATTTTGATGGACGAACATAAGCTCAACGAGTCCGAAGCTTACCGACGCATTCAAGTCCAGTCGATGAACCTTCGCAAAACTATGCGCGAAGTGGCAGAAGCAATTATTCTTGCCAAGTCGATCTAATCCGAACTAGTCCGTTCAATCATTCGGCCATGCTATAACCAAGAGCATGGCCGAAACACTTTGGGCACCTTGGCGGATGACTTATATAGAAAAGTCATCTTCAGAGAAATCAGGCGGAGATATTTTCGTAGACCTGCCTTCCGAGCAAGAGGACGAGAAAAACCATATTCTTTTCCGAGGTGAACACGCCTTCGTGATGCTCAACGCCTATCCGTACACTAACGGTCACCTTCTCATTGCCCCCTACCGCCAGGTTGGAGAGATCGAGAAGCTCAACAACGATGAACTGCTGGAGATCAATCAACTTCTGGCCAAGTCAGTCGTTTGGCTCAAAGCATGCTACCGTCCAGATGGTTTTAATCTTGGAGTGAATCTGGGGAAAGCAGCCGGCGCAGGTATTCCCATTCATATTCATTGGCACGTTGTGCCTCGCTGGAACGGCGACACAAACTTTATGACGTCTGTCGGAGACACTCGGGTGATGCCTCAATCTCTAGACGATAGCTACGCAAAACTTAGACAGGTGGTCGACAGTGACGCTTGAGGAGCTAAGGTCCGAGGCACTGATCTGTACCGGATGTTCGCTTTCTGAGCGTCGAACCAATGTTGTATTCGGTGAAGGCAATCCTCAATCTCCACTCGTCCTCATAGGCGAAGGCCCTGGTGATAATGAAGATAAATTGGGGCGTCCTTTTGTTGGGCGAGCTGGCCAACTTCTAGACAAAGCGATCATCGAGGCAGGCCTGCAACGTTCCCAACTCTATATCACCAACACCGTCAAGTGTCGTGCAGCCGATTGGACAACTGGCAAACCTCAGAATCGACCTCCAACCGAACAGGAAGTGACCGCATGCCGGAAATGGTTGGTCCCGCAAATTGAACTCCTCAAACCAAAGGTGATTCTGTGTGTTGGTGCACCGAGTGCCAAAAACTTGATCAAGAAGAACTTCCTGATCACCAAGGAAAGAGGACTCTATTTCCCTTGCGAGTACGCTAAGACAGCGATTGCAACGCTGCACCCTTCGTACATTCTGCGTGAGGCGAACAAAGGGGGCGATGGAGGCTATTCCTTGCTTGTGGCTGACATTCGCCGTGCATACGATGCAGCCGTGAAATTGGCCGAGAAAGGCTGATCCAGCAATTCCTGACGGGATCGCCTAAAATAGGTTTCTATGCTCTCTTCACGCCTCGCTTGGGCTGGCGCAATGCTGGTCGCGACTTCGACCGCATTTGCTCAGACCCGTCCTCACAACTTCGACCTCGTTGACGTCAAGTGGCACGTCGATTTGAAGACCTACGAGGAGACAAATATTCTCAATGGTGACGTGGTCAACACAATGACCGTTCTTGCCAATCCATCGTCGGTCTCGTTTGACTGCGCAAAGTTAACCGTACAAAAAGTCGAAGTTGATGGAAAACCAGCCGGATTCTCCCAGGCGAATGAGATGCTCACGGTCAAATTACCTGCCGGAACAAAAACTGGACAGACCATCAAGATTCATGTGTTCTACACAGGTAGTCCTCAAGCAGGCCTCTATTTGATCCCTGGATCGAGAGCATTTCCGGCTCACACCAATGTCATGTACACCCAAGGGGAGATGGTCGATAATCGTTATTGGTTACCCACATGGGATTATCCAGATGACAAAGCTACGAGTGAAGGAATTATCGAAGTTGCCAAGGGCGAAAAAGCAATCAGCAACGGCAAGTTGGTTTCAATCACTGATAAAGGAGATCGTCAAGTTTTCCATTGGAAGATGGATCAGCCTCACGCAACTTATCTCATCTCCATCGTGGCAGGGAAATTGGATGAGGGCAAAGGGTTTTGGGGCACGATGCCCGTCAACTACTACACTCCTGAAGGACTCTTGGATTGGGGAACGGCTGCATTTGGTGGCACTGAGAAACTGATTGACTTCTATTCCAAGCTCACCGGTTTTAAGTATCCGTATGCCAAATTCGTCCAGAGTGGCGTCCCCGACTACATGTTCGGTGGGATGGAAAACATTACCGCCGTCACTCAAACCATCAATACGCTCCATCCCCAGTCAGTAAATGACTTGGATGATTCCACCGGATTGGTCGCTCACGAACTTGCACACCAGTGGTTTGGCGATACCGTGACCTGTAATGGCTGGAGTGATGCTTGGATCAACGAAGGTTGGGCAACGTTCCTACCAAATTTCTACGAGCGGGAGATTCATGGCGACGAAGGCTACAGTTTGGGGCGCTATGGCTGTTTCCAAGGTGGATTGGCGGCTCATCAAGGCTCTAACCGTCCAGTGGTCTACAAGGGCTACAAGGACGCTCTGGAGATGTTTAACGGCTTCATCTATGCTGGCGGAGCCTCACGTATGTTCATGCTCATGGATCAACTGGGTGAGGATCGATTTTGGAAAGCAATCGCCAGCTACCTGAACGAAAGGAAATACACATCGTTCGACACTCCAGCTTTCTTCCAAAGTATTTCCAAGTCAACAGGAAAAGATTTGACCCCGTTTATGAAGCAGTGGTTCTACACTCCCGCTGCCCCCAACCTGACGGTGACTCGCAAGGACGGAAAACTTGTTGTTTCTCAGCCAGAGCCCTACTTTGATCTGAACTTGGATGTCTGGAGTCTGAACCAAGATGCTTGGATCAAGAAGACCTTGCATCTAACTGGCTCTGAAGCAAGCCTCGACCTTGGTCAAATGGCTAACAACCCCGTCTTGGTAGACCCCCGATGCTTTGTGATGGCAAACATTGCCAACAACATCCCGTTTTCCAGCGACGAACTTGAACGATTGTTCCAGCATGCTCCCAATGCTGGCGAACAAGCCCGAATCCTGGATACGATGATGGGATCGCTGAAAGCTGACGAATGGCTTGAGTTCGCGAAGACTGTGAAATCCAAACGGATGCTAGAAAGAGTAATCGGGCGCCTCTCAACCGGTGCCGAGACTTACTTGCTTTCTTTGACGGGTGATACGGATCGGTCGGTTGCTAACACCGCTATCAACTTGCTCCAATCTCAGCCCAAAACCGAGGAGCTATTGACTCGTCTCAAAGACCTCTCAGAGAACGATCCCAACGAAATCATTCGCCAGAATGCCATGCGGGTTCTAATTGAAATGACAGGCGATGAGGCTCTCGTTGCCAAGGCAAGTCAAATGGATGGATTCCGAGATGGATACCGTCAAATTGCCCTTCAATGGCTTAATCGCAACAAACCAGACCAGGCACGAGAAAAGTGTTTGGAATGCCTCACCAAGCCGACAGCTGAGCCGACCCGAGTAACGGCAATCCAGATGCTGGGCGGCCTGAAAGACAAACCGGGTGAGATGAGAGTCTACAAAGCACTTTTGAAGGTTCTTGACGAGACGTCCTTCGGCGCTCGGCAAAATGCCATCAACAGCTTGGCCAACTATGGAGACGCGGGAGCTATTGATCACCTGAAGCCGTTTCTCACGAACAGTCTGGTGTTCTTCCGAGAATCGGCAGAAGGCGCAATCAATCGGCTGAAAGCATCAAAGGGCTAATGAATAGGTGTGGTCCAAGCGTGGAAAAATCTGTCACGCGCTTGGACCGCATTCTTTACACAATCGTCGCCCACGGCATTCAGGTGTCCCATTTTTCTTCCTGCCTTTACGGCAGTTTTCCCATACCAGTGGAAGTAGACGCCTGGGATTTCTAGTGCCGCCTGGATAGCACTAACATGGTAGCCGCTGGGAACTCTGCCGAGGATGTTAGCCATACAGGCTGGTTTCCCTTCTGGTTTGGCAACTTCCCAACCCATAACCAGTCGAACGTGCTGCTCGAATTGGCTGACTCCACCCCAATCTAAGGTGTAGTGTCCGGTGTTATGCGGTCGCGGTGCAATCTCGTTAATTTGGAAACTTCCATCTGGAAGTTCAAACATTTCCACGCCATACAATCCGCGACCATGGATAGCGCGGATAGCGGCAATTGCGACGTCTGATGCATCAACGCCACTGGGAAAGACCAAATCACAAACATGATCGGTTTGAATCGTTTCCATCGTCGGGAAACATCCAGCACCCTGCTCGTCGATAAATACCATCACCGCAAGTTCACGCGTAAAGGGAACAAATTGTTCAGCAAGCCAATCGCCGCTTTGCCAAATTGGTTTCAGATTGAGCAGATCCTCATAGGTCTTCGCGTAACGAGTGCCCTTCCCATCGTAGCCACCAAATCGAACTTTCAGTACCATCGGAAACCCAATCTTTTCAATCGCTTCTTCCCCATCACCGGTCAATGGAACGGCTAAGGGCGAAGGTACACCAGCCTGGATCAGGGCCTTCCTTTGCCGCAGTTTGTCTTGGATCGTGTAAAGCGAGTCAATTCCGGGAACGATCTTGGATTCAGACACCTTGGCCAATTCACATGCGGCCCGAATGTGCTCGGCTCTGATAAATTCATTCTCCAAGGTGACTCGGTCACACCTTCGAAGGACCTCTGCAATTTTCTCGATGTCAGTGAGCTCACCGATCAAAGACGGGGCGATTTGAGATGCAGGAGTATCTCCACCCGCATCTAATGATAGACATCGAAGCCCGGCTCTTTGTGCAGCCTGAATAGACATACGAGCAAGTTGACCACCACCCAAAAAGCCGATATCGAATCGGTGAGACATATCAATAAGGGTACCGTAGCGGAAACATAGGCTTGTTCAGAACCACTCAGCCGCGGCTTTCTTGCCCAAATCCACTAGTAAAAAGCCGGTTTCCAAGCAATCCGACCGGTAACTACGTCTCGAAGCACCCACAAATGGCCCGATCCATGGTAAAACCGGTCCATGCTCTTAGAAGGCAAGAAAGGTCTGGTACTTAACGTTCTGAACAAGAACTCGATCGGTTGGGCAATCGCTGACGCTGCAAACCTCCACGGCGCAACGGTCGGAGTCGGTGCTCAGAACGAGAGGTTGCTTGATGGTGTTGAAAAACTCGTCGAGGGACGAGAGAGGTTCGACACGTTCACCATCGATTTCGCCGATGACTCGCAATTCGATCGTCTTGCTGAGCAGGTTGCCGAAAAGTACGGCAAGATTGACTTCGTCGTTCATAGCGTCGGCTATGCACCAAAAGAAGCTCTAAATGGCCGATTTATTGAGACACGCTTGGAAGATTTCCAAACGGCTATGCAAATCAGTGCATTCTCTCTTGGTCGACTTTGCCAGGTTCTGGAACCACTCATGAACGAGGATGGTAGCGTCTTAACCTTGAGCTATGTGGGAAGCACCCGTGCAGTTAAGAATTACAACGTCATGGGCGTATGCAAGGCCGCTCTGGAAGCAACCATTCGCTATCTATCGGTAGATTTGGGCGAGAAAGGCATTCGTGTCAATACACTCTCACCGGGCCCCGTTAACACCGTTTCTGGACGTGGAGTCAGTGGCTTGACGGATATGATCAAGAGCATTCACGAGCGAGCCCCTCTTAAGCGACCGTACGGTCAGCAAGAAGTCGCTGGTTCTGCCGTATATTTGCTTAGCGATCTCAGCATGGGAGTCACGGGTCAGATTATTTTCATCGACTCTGGCTTCACGCTCCTTGGAGTCTAATTGCGGCTCCTTGCGGTTCCAAATTGGTCGTTCGGGCGGAACACTCCGCTCCTGCACCAGTTTCAGAACGCATTGGCTCGGCCAGATTTAGACGTTCACTATTGTCAAGGAGATGTTGACCACAATCGAACGGTAACTGCGTTTAGCGGCGAACCGGAGGTTCTTTCGCAAACTCTGCTTGACCTCTGTGAGTTGGCCTTTGATGCGATTGACTTGAATCGGCACGTTGGTGTGCATCCCAGAATCGGAGCTCTGGATGTTTGCCCGATCGTCTGCCTCACAAGAAATCCCGAGGAATTCGTTGCTGCCAATGAAATGGTTGCTGACTTCTCTTCTCGCCTAGCCACACAGTTTCAGATTCCTGTTTTTCTCTATGAACGATCTGAACGAGGGAGACACGAGGCAGACCTTCCCTCCCTCCGCAAAGGGGGATTTGGTGGATTGCAAGGCAGGATTCTAAGCCCAGATTATGGCCCCACCCAGGCGCATGAAAGGCTTGGAGTCTCTATTGTCGGTATTCGAGATTTTCTTTTGGCATTCAATGTGGACCTTGCGACTGAGTCCATTGATATCGCTCGACTATTGGCCAAGAAGGTCCGGCAGCTTCGCGCTGAAGGAGATCCCCGCTTCCTTGGAGTTCGATCCCTTGGATTCTCGTTGGCATCTCGTCAGCTGGTTCAGGTGAGTTTCAATATGACATTGCCTGACATCACCCAAGTCGATCCGGTCATTGAGTGGGTTATGGAATTAGCTTCGCGGTATCGAATTCGAGTGGCAAAAACCGAGCTGATCGGGGTGATTAGAGATGTGGATGTGCCGACAGCAAGTCGCCTTCCCATTTCTGAATCCCAGGTTGTCAGGTTCGGATAAGAACAGAATGCAACAGATCGCTTTCCTAATGGGCTAGGGATGCTCTTAGATTGGGAAGCCAGGAGAGGGGGCGGGGAGCTCTCTTCTAAGTTAGAAGTTTGAGCCCTAGCCGAAACATCCTCTCCTTACTGCGCAAGCGGAATTACTTGGCCAAATTTGGATTATCAGCCAGATACTTGTCGGCGTTATCCTTGGTGACCAGCACGGTCGGAAGAACAACCTTCTTGTCTTTGGGCATATTCCCCTTTAGGATGTCGGCCGCTATTTCAATCCCCTTGGGGCCAGGATCAGGATATCGGAAAGTCGCATCCAACTTACCGGCCTTGATCATGTCGATCACTTCATGCTGGCAACCATCAATTCCAACAAAGATCGGCTTAACCTTCGGCTTGGTCGCAGCGTGATCATAGGCCTGAAAAGCACCTATGGCCATTTCGTCATTGTGGGCATAAACCGCATCAAATGTTTGGCCCTTCTGGAGGAAAGACTCCATATAGTTCTGAGCGACCTGACGCTGGAATTTGCAGTCGTCACCCATGATTACATGAATGCCAGGATACTTCTTGAACGACGCCATAGCGCCTTCCTTTCGGTCATTTGCGGCATCGACTCCGCCTAGCCCCTGAATCATAAGAACGGTTCCCTTTCCGTTCAGCCTCTTGGCGATATATTCACCAGCTTGACGACCAATCTCAACGTTATCACCGCCAATGTGAACCGTATATTTCTCCCCTGGAACACCTCTATCAAGCAGGATGACGGGAATTTTGGCGTCAAAAGCCTTCTCAACGGCACTCTGAACAGCCACCGTTACAGGACTGACGAGCAACACTTTCGGCTGACGAACCATGAACGTATCAATCACGCTGATCTGTTTGTTCGGGTCGTCTTCGGCAGGTTGTTCCTCGAAGGCAAAATCCGACTTATGTTTATCAGCCTCAGCCTTTACCTCAGCATCAAATTGTTGCCGCCACGGATCAGAGCTGTTTGCCTGCGCGAATGCAACCAAAGGCAGATTCTCTTTCGAAGCAGTTGCTCCGTTTGTTGCCGAACCGCCGCTTGCTGAGGTGCCAGAACCGCCACCATCACCACTTCCACATCCAATTACGGCAAATGCTGCCACTGTAGCCATTGCCAAGAGTCCCAACTTCATCGTCCTAAACCCTCCGTCCCAAGTTTTGTAGATATACCGCCAAAAGGATAATCACACCCTTCCAGCCTTGCCCGATGTAATAGCTCACGCTATCCAAAATCAAGAACACATTGAGACACACGATAAAGAGTGCCCCAACAAATGTTCCCAAGACATTACCGTACCCGCCCACCAGCGCAGTCCCACCAACAACCGCAGCTGTAATCGCATCCAATTCGTATCCCATGCCGGCACTGGGCTGACCGTTTGAGTTGCGAGCCGTAAATAAAATGGCCGCTACTGCGATACAAAATCCATTGATGGCGAACGCACCAACACGAACTCGGTTAACTGGTACGCCTGCATAACGAGATGCTTCGACGTTCCCGCCGATAGCATACACGCGCCTGCCAAACACGGTCTTGGACAACACCAATGCTCCCAAAATCGTGATCAAAAACAGAATCCATCCCGCAATGGGAATCCCTAGCCAAGGCGATTCAAAGATTTTGATTTGGTCCTGCAGCCCCGAGATATTCGCATTATTGGTGTAAACAAACGCTATGCCACGAATACTCACCATGCCGGCGAGGGTTACAACAAACGGTTGAAGCTTTGTATAGCCAATAAGTGCTCCCAAGATTGCACCAACAATGGTTCCTATCAAAAGCACATACGCGATGGTTGCCCAAGAATTGGCCCCATGAACCAACCAGGTCGCAGCGATGCAATTTAAAAGCCCAAGGAGTGAACCGGCGCTCAGGTCAATGCCTCCAACCAGAATGACAAAAGTCGCTCCGATCGCCAGGATTCCCGGCACAGCCAACTGGCTAAGAATATTGCTCAGATTTGGAACTGTGTAAAACGTCGAATGGAACAACGCCCCAACTTGGTCGGTATGGGGCGATTTCCAAAGTGCCACGATCAGTAGCAGAACCAGTCCAACCAATCCCTGATATTTCTGGATCAAGGGAAGCCATTGGCGTTTTGAAGCAAAGAAAGAAGTCATCGTTGAACGTTCGAATGCACCAAGGCTGTTCGCATCCAGTCTAACGGATTTGCTCTCCAACGGTACCCTCATTGGGTTTATCAAAGATGAAACTTATCTGGATTCAGCTGTAAGAATCTGGACCTAAAAGGGGTATGGTCCACCCATTAGGCAAGGTTCCCATCAATGAAGATCACCGGTATTGCGTTGTTCGTTGCACTCTGTGCTCCCTCCTACGGTCAGGAGGTCAGTGTGAAGTCACTCCTTCCCCAGATGACCGACATGACGTTCCTCACCCATCGACCATCTCCCTATTTCAAGATGGCGCAAGCGAGTAGCTATGACCGTCGCTCTGATCCTGGCCCCAACAGTGACCCATTTGCCAATGGAGATGCTGGTCAGTATGTTCGCATCGAAGATGGCCCTCACGGCAAAGAATACGTGATGGCCGATTTGAAAGGCCCTGGGGCGGTGGTGCGAGTTTGGTCAGCCAACCCGAGCGGAACACTGAACATGTACTTTGATGGCGAAAAGGAGCCTCGCATCAAAGTCAACATGAGCGAATTCTTGACTGGCCGAATGCGCTTGTTGCCAAGGCCCTTCTCTTACTCCGCCTCATCAGGTGCAGATTTATACTTCCCGTTCCCTTACGCCAAAAGTCTTAAGATCACGACCGATACGACGAATGGCGGGTCCCCGACCAATCTGTATTACCACGTTGGATATCGCACCTATGAAGCCGGAACGAAGGTCAAAACCTTTGATTGGGATCAAATTGACAGTCAAGAGAAGTTAACGTCGAAGATTGCAGATGAATTGGTGAATCCAAAGACTGACCCTTCAGCCAAGCTTCTAATCGATACGACGATCAAGCATGGAACCGCAATTACCTCAAGCTATCAGCCTATGATTAGTTCGGCGATCCGGGTGCTTCAGGTGAAGGTTCCCGTCCCAAGTGCCGAAGAGGCAAAGTCCATGAAATGGGACGATCCCAAGCAAGCCCACAATATCCTAAGGAATCTCATTTTAACCGTTCAATTTGACGGTGAGACATGTATTCAAGCACCGCTCGGAGACTTCTTTGGATCTGCACCCGGCCTAAATCCGTACGAGAATTTACCAATGACCGTCATGGCAGACGGCACGATGACTTGTAGATTTGTGATGCCATTTGAAAAGAGTTCGGTTATTACAGTTCGAAATCTTGGACCAGATGTTCCACTAACGGTTAAGGCTGCTTATAAGCCGTTCCCTTGGAGTGTAAACACTTACCATTTCCACGCTCAGTGGCTGGGTGAAAAGAGTCATACTCGCCCGTTCCATGACATGACCTTTTTGGACGTTCAAGGTGAAGGTTTCTTCGTGGGAACGAACTTACACGTTGCGAACCCGGCACCCGAATGGTGGGGTGAAGGAGACGAGAAGGCATGGGTTGATGGTGAAGCCTTCCCAAGCACCTTTGGGACCGGTACCGAGGATTATTATGGCTATGCTTGGGGGAGTTCAGAACTCTTCACCAGGCCCTATCACGCGCAGACCCGGTGCGATGGCCCTGGAAGCATGGGGCACACCAGTCTGAATCGATGGCAGATATTTGACCCTATTTCCTATTCGACTTCCCTCAAGTTCACGCTTGAGATGTGGCACTGGGCCGATTGCATTGCAACGTTCGTTCACACCGCTTATTGGTACAGCAAGCCGGGTGGAACCCCTGCCGCATCGGTCGAAGAGAGTCTCCTACTTCCTCCGGTCATTGAACCGACAAAGCCGGTTGAAGGCGCCATCGAAGGTGAAAATCTAAAAGTGCTTTCCAGTACCGGTGGAACCTATGAGGTTCAAGACGGCTTCTGGCAGATCTCTGGAGGCAAGCAGCTCTGGTGGAAAGACTGTGCAATTGGAGATAAGCTCATCATTGAGGTTCCAGTTCCAGAAGACGGCACATTTGAAGTCATTGGCAATTTCTGCCATGCCAGAGACTATGGAATCCATAAAATGGCACTAAATGGCCAGGCTATTGATCCCATTGACTTCTACATCTCCGGCATTGAATGGCGTAAATCGACTCTCGGAGTCTTCAAGCTTACGAAGGGGACCGTGAAGCTCGAAGTGGAATGCACGGGACATAACAAAGATGCCCTCACGAATCACATGTTCGGATTAGACTATCTGCTAATCAAGAAAAAGTAATTCTTCTAACCTAAAAGAGTGGGCCAATTCATTTGAACTGGCCCACTCTTTCACAGAAGTTAACTTCGATCAGTGACCGCCGCAACCACAGCCGCCGCCTCCGCAGCCACATCCGCCACCGCTCCCACAGCCTCCGCCTTCACCTTCGGCTTTAAAGGAGGAGCCGCAGCCACAACTCGAAGTTGCGTTGGGATTCTCGATCTTAAATCCACCGCCGAGTGCCTCTTCGACATAATCCACAGAAGAACCACTCATATAGCTCAGGCTCAGGGGATCGATAAACAAACGTATGCCGTCCTGCTCAAAAACACTGTCTCCCTCTTCTGGAGAGCCGTCGTCCAATGCCATCCCATAAGAAAGGCCAGAGCAACCACCACCTGCAACCCAAACTCGAAGGGCTGCCTCAGTCTGTTCTTGCTTCATCAAGTCTCGAAGCTCTACTACTGCACGTTCGGTTAGCGTGATCATGAGAGCTATTTTAACCTCTCTGAACAACATCTGCATGATGCGTTTCTGATGAGAATCACTAGCTCGTGACGATTTAACCCCTCCAAACGCAAAAAGGGGCCGCTCTAAGCGACCCCCAAAGCAACCAATCTCTGGCAACAGAAACTAGAACTTCAGAACATGAGAGAACGAGAGTGTCGTTCGGTTGTCTGAGGTTCCACCGTTATCAGAGTTAAATGCCTTGATATTGGACTTGTCATAGCGAAGTTCAAGCCGGAAAAGCGAGTCCTTCGTGAGTGCGTAGTCAAGGTTGCCGGTCAGAGAGTTGTACCGTGCAGAATTTCCTGTCCCGCGAAGTCCGTCGGTGTCGTTAAATGTTTCCGCTCTCAGAGCGCCTGAAAGCTTGTCAGTCAAACCAACTTTGACATAAGCAGCAATGCCGCTCCAGTGTCCTCCAGCCGTACCATCAAATCCTTTGGCATCGGTGTAGTCGGCATTCAATGCCAGCTTGATATTTTTATTCAGCTGGTGGGTAACGATTAGATCCCCTGTGTTTACCCCTCTAGCACCAGCACTGGTAAAACCAATGCCACTGCCATTTGCGCTACCTTCTTGACCGCCATAATAGTTGGCTGTGACCGAAGTAGCTTCACTGGGAGTAAATGCGACCGTTGCACCATAACTCTTTCCACCGTTGGAATCTTCGAGTTCATTCCAACCATTTACCAAGTAAAGATTGGCTGACACTGTCTTGGTACATGTCGTATTGAGTCGCAAACCAGCATGATAGACCGGCTGTCCGAGCGTATACAAGAATGAGCGCGAGTAGTTGTCGTTTGCTGAGCTATCGACACTTTCATATCCAATCCAACTCGAAAACTTTCCAAAGTCAACGGTGGAATTGTATTTTGGCAACGCGTACGTCACAAACAGCTGCTGAATCTCTTTTGCTGACTGAGGACCACCAGGCTCGTTAAAGTTGATGATGTCAGCGTTCTTTCCAAACAAAAGGTTTGCTGTGATACCGAATGGATTCTTGTCGGTGGCTTTTCGCGTTACATCAAGTTCAAGCGCGGCAAAACCGAATTGATTGTTCTTGACGTCAAACTGGCGCATATTCGTGCCGTTGACCATGTCAGGCTTACCAAAATCGTAGAGGTAGTAAAAGTCAAGGTGGCCACCGAATGTCCAACCCTGAAGATCGTCCGCTGCGTGCGCAGTTATCGATACACCGACGAAACTGGCGAGCATCATCGATCGCACAAGCTTGGAATAATTGTAGTTTTTCATAGCAACAATCTCAGATGACCTGAGAATGGAAGGGATTATAAGGCTAAGTCGGCATTCTTGCCAAATGCTCATCCATTCAGTACTTGTCTTGCTTGATTTCTGACAATTCCAACCAACTAAAGAAAATATTCAGAAAATCATGCCAGACGTGCGCGCGATTGCATTTGTATTAGGTTCAAATCGGTTAGTTGATGAATCCCAATTGTCGTACCGTCTAGATGAATTCCTTATAGGTTCTCAGCCCCAAGAGAATGGAGCTTGCCAAATTTTCGACCCCATATAGAGTGTTCTTGATGCAGAGTTGACCTAATTTGAATTCAATTTTCAGACCAATCTGAACCGCCATAAGAAAAAAGTAAAAATTCCACTTGGCATTTTCCGCAGACATCCCATAAAATGTGCCCCAACCGCAAGGGCGCGGCCAAATCTATCTCGATCCGGAGGGACCAGTGGAGAGGCTTCGCCTTAATCCTAGTTTGTTTGTTTGTCCTGCCCCATTTGGCAGGGATTATAATGCCACTTCTCTTTGCTGTGGCTTTGGAGGTTTTGTCTGTTGACATCCTCCGATTTTCTGCTTCCTTTTAATTGCATTTACTCGGCATTTTGTGCCTTATCTGACCGTCAAAAATGTCTCTCTCGATCCTATGACAGGGTCATTGCATGCACCAGTTTTGGTGACCATGCCGTCATCGCCAACCGGCATTCGACCATCAACGAGGTGAACCTATGAACGCGATTCGCACTCTCCTCTCGTACAAGGAGCGCAATTATCGTGCGACTCCGAAACGAGAACTTTCCAAGGCTGAAAAGATCAAACTCTTCGCCACCGTACTTTCCGGCAAGATGATCGCCTTGGCAATCATGGCCTTTGTCATCAAACTCTTCACCGGGTTTATGGAACCCGCCCATGCTGCCGATACATTCACGGCTCATGAGACGACGATCATGAACTCGATCAACACCGCATGGACATTGGTCGCTGCGTTCTTGGTCTTTGGAATGCAGGCTGGATTTGTTCTCTTGGAAGCTGGATTTGCCCGCCAGAAAGAGACGGTCAACGTCCTGATGGAATGTATTTTCGATACGTGCCTTTGCGGTTTTCTTTTCTGGGCGATCGGATATGCGTTCATGTTCTCCCATGGCAACGGATTCGTTGGAACCCACTGGTTCTTCCTGAACGGCGCACCCGATACCTATGAGGCGACCGGAATTCCGATTCTCGCTCACTGGATCTTCCAGTTTGCTTTTGCGGACACATGCTCTACTGTAACGTCGGGAGCGATGATTGGTCGAACCGGTTTCCGGGGCGACATCCTGTACAGTATCGGTGTCACTGGATTCATCTATCCCATCATCGGTCACTGGGCTTGGGGGCCAGACGGCTTCCTTGCTACGATGGGTACCGACAAGAACTTCTTGCCGACGCTTGGTCAAGGCTTCCGTGATTTTGCTGGTTCAACTGTCGTTCACACGATTGGTGGTGCGGTTTCCTTGGCTGGCTCGATGGTGCTTGGGCCGCGATTGGGCAGAATCTTCGCTCGGGACGATAAGGCTCGCGGTGGAATGCCACCTCCCCATAATCTAACCATCGCTGCTGTTGGTGGCTTCATTCTATGGTTCGGCTGGTACGGGTTTAACCCAGGAAGCTCATTATCCGCAATGGATATGCAAGGTATTGGGCGAATCTCTGCCAACACAACATTGGCGGCCTGCGCTGGTGGCATGATGGCCATGATCGTTGCCTTCCTCTTTGGCAACACCAAAGGCAAATTTGACTTGGGCTTCTCGGTCAATGGCATGCTTGCTGGCCTCGTCGCAATTACTTGCCCTTGCTATTGGGTGAGTCCTCTGGGTTCGATTCTGATCGGCTTGGTTGCCGGTGTATTGGTATACATTGGTGTCAACTTCCTTGAATGGTGCCGAATTGATGACCCGGTCGGTGCTGTTTCAGTACATGGTTTCTGTGGCATTTGGGGAACATGGTCTCTCGGACTCTTTGCAACCGGACAATACGGTGCAACTGGTCCTACCGGTCCAGATAACTCGGCCAGTCAGTTGGTAAAAGGTCTCTTCTACGGAGGAGGCATGGATGTTCTCAAAGCCCAGGTAATTGGCAACGTGATCATCACCGTCGGCACATTTGTCGTTGCATTCGTTATGATGTGGGTTATTCGAAAGCTGCCTCATCCATACAACCTCCGAGTCGAAGAAGCTGGCGAGCTCGGTCAGGGCGGCTTGGACGTCTTCGAGCACGGTATTGAGGCATACCCGCCCCAAACGGCATATTAAAGGAGTACTGAATCAACCATGTACAAGATCGAAGCAATCATTCGCCCTCATCGCCTGGAGGCGGTGAGGGAGTCACTCAAAGAGCACGAAATCATCGGCATAACGGTCAGTGAATGCCGAGGAGCTGGAAATCAGAGTGCTCCGACCCACACATTCCGAGGTTCACAGTATCACTCGGGGCTTGAGATTCGTACCAGAATCGAGGTCTACGTAACCGACGCCCAGCTGGAGGAAGCCATCAGCGCTATTCAAGCTGCGGCTACTACTGGTGAAGTTGGAGACGGCAAGATCCTCGTATTCAAAGCCGAGCAGGCTGTCCGCATTCGGACAAACGAGCGCGGCGAAACGGCAATAAGCTAGAAATTGCTGCCGCCAATAGGCAAAGGGGAGAGAACACGGCAACGCTGCCGGTTCTCTCCCCTTTGCATAGATGATAGGGGCACAATACCACCCACCATTCGAAAGTAAACCGACGAATCCTGCGGTACATCAACCTGTTCTGCCCTTTACACTGGCAGGAATCGCTGGGAATCGGGACAATAGACAGTGTGCCGTACGTTGTAACTGAACCCTGCATCGGAGTCAAGGATAAGTCCTGCATGACTGTTTGCCCCGTGGACTGCATCTACGAAGGCGACGACCAAGTTTTCATCAATCCTGACGAGTGTATCGACTGTGGTCTTTGCGAGCCAGAGTGCCCTGTCAATGCGATCTTCGTCGACACCGACGTTCCTGCTAATTGGAAGGACTTCATTCAGAAGAATGCCGTCGAAGCTCAAAAGATTGCCGAAAAGTAATCTTGGTAAGGAATCCAACTAGATCAATCTCGTCCGATGCCAGCAACGGTGCGGCATTCATAGGTCGTAAATGGATGACACAACCATAGACGTCACAGAAGATGCCTGTCCCAAGCCCGAGTTAGAACCTCGGTCCAATCTTCAACGTGCTCAAGACCAGTTCATTTTAGAATGGGGTCGAATGAGTAGTAGTTGGGGGATCAATCGAACAATGGCGCAGATTCATGCGCTGTTGTTCGTCAGCGGTGTTCCATTAGAGGTCAACGAGATCATGGATCGCCTCCAGATCAGTCGGGGGAACGCGAGCATGAACCTTCGAGAGCTGATGGATTGGGGGGTGGTACGGCGTTTTCGTCAACCAGGCGATCGTAAAGACACGTATATCAGCGAAACGGATCCCTTTCAGATGTTCGTTCGGATTGTCAAAGAGCGCAAGCGTCGAGAGATTGACCCGACCAACGATGCGATCCGTGAAGTCATTACAAAGCTTCCAGAAAATGACCCTGATGAAGCAGTCCAGTCCCTTCGATGCCGTTTACAAGCCCTGGTTGAGATCTTTGACTTGATCGATGCCGCCTACAAACAGGTTTTCAGCAGTGACATCTCACTAAACGAATTGCGAGACCTATTCCACGGTGCAACTGGCGGTCTCTAGGCGCACACCGTTAACATCCTTTTTAACGCGACCGAAGCATAATGCTTGGTCGATTCAGGCACCTTAACCACATTCACAACCTCACCTTCAACCAACCTCTCGAGAACCCAACACAGGAAGCTGGGGTGAATTCGATACATGGTTGAACAGGGACAAATCTGAGGGTCCAGGCAAAAAACCGTTTTGTCCGGATGTTCTTGTGCCAATCGATTCACAAGGTTGATCTCGGTACCCACCGCCCACGTGGAGCCACTGGGCGCTTCCTGAATCACCTTGATGATCTTCTCGGTTGATCCATTGAAGTCACTCAAGTTCACCGTTTCGAGCGGGCACTCGGGATGAACCAGGACTTGTACTCCCGGGTGTTCTTCTCTGGCCTTGTGAACTAATTCGGGCGTGAATCTTTGATGGACGGAACAATGGCCCTTCCAGAGAATGAACTTGCTCGACAGAATTTTTTCCGGTGTATTACCGCCAAGAGGCTTGAACGGATCCCAAACGCACATATCAGCCTCAGCATCGTAGCCCAGCAAGACTCCCGTATTACGACCTAAATGCTGATCAGGGAAGAAGAGAACCTTTTCACCCTGTTCCAATGCCCACCGGACAGCTGTCGGAGCGTTGGTCGAAGTACAGACGGTGCCACCTCGCTCTCCTACAAATGCCTTCAAGGTCGCAGCTGAGTTGATGTAGGTCACTGGAATGACACTCATCGAATGCCCCAAAACTTTCTCTAGGTCACGCCAACAGTTTCGTATCTGGAATGCGTTGGCCATATCTGCCATAGAACATCCTGCAGCCAAATTCGGGAGAATGACTTGTTGGTGGTCTGACGTCAAAATATCCGCACTCTCAGCCATGAAGTGAACTCCACAGAAGACGATGAAATCGGCATCAGGACAATTAGTTGCATCCTTGGCGAGCTTGTAGCTGTCTCCCCGAAAATCGGCATGACGGATGATCTCGTCACGCTGATAGTGATGCCCCAGGATCACCAAACGTGAACCCAACTTCTGTTTAGCTGCCTGGATGCGTGCATCTGCCGCATCAGGAGTAAGATCCGCGTATTCTCGCGGAAGCGGTGCCTGATACATAGTTTGTTATCTTGCCTCAAGGGCGAAGAGTTCTCAACAGTCCGGGTGGACGGGGATGTTGTCGATCACTCCTTCTTCA
>Ga0164296_1001368_pt1 | contig 25985 bp, 23 predicted proteins | sample GEODES057metaG_FD_113533 | JGI IMG/M metagenome (GOLD analysis project Ga0164296, IMG submission 113533) | Dystrophic lake water microbial communities from Trout Bog Lake, Wisconsin, USA - GEODES057 metaG | ecosystem: Environmental > Aquatic > Freshwater > Lake | place: USA: Trout Bog Lake...
GGTGGATTCTTAACTGGAACTGCTTCAGCATCTACAGGAACTGCTTATACAGTTGTAGTTGGCAGCGGCGGAGCTGCTGGATCCAATGGCGGAAACAGTTCGTTTAGTGCATACCCAGTTGCAGCCCTAGGTGGCGGCGGAGGTGGAGGTGGAAACGGCGGTGTTGGTGCTACTGGTGGATCGGGTGGTGGTTCAAGTTATGCACCCGGTATTGGTGTAAGAGTTGCTGGTGGCGCCGGAACACCCGGACAAGGTTATGCCGGTGGCGGCGGATACAATTGGCCAGCTGGCGCTGGCGGTGGCGGTGGCGGTGGTGCTGGCGGAGTTGGATGCGACGCTAGCCCGAGTAATACTGCACCAAGCAGCCATGGTGGAAACGGCGGAGCTGGGGCATCAAGCCCATTGGCAAATGGAACCCCGGCAACATACGCCGGCGGGGGAGGTGGTGGAGCACAAAGTAATACTGGATCCATAGCAGTTGGTGGCAGTGGTGGCGGTGGAGCAGCTGGTGCATCTTCTGGAAATTCTGGTTCCCCTAACACTGGAGGTGGTGGTGGAGGCGGCGGAACCGGTACCGGCGCAAGTGGCGGAAGTGGTATTGTGTTATTGACTTATCTAAGTCCTGCACAAAGGGGTTCGGGTGGCAGTGTAGGATCATACCCGTCTGGATCGTCTACAGTATGGGTCCATACGTTTACTTCTACTGGCACATTTACTTACACAGGATAATAGGATAAAAAATGAGTTTTCCAAGTTCGCCAACCAACAATCAAATAGCAACGGTAAACAATATAACTTACCAGTACAATTCCACAAGCAATCTTTGGACTCGTGTGCCATCAAACCTGTCAGTGAGTGGCAATATCACAGTTGGCAATGTTATTACATCTGGCGGAGTATATTGGGCAAATGGTAACGCTTATAGTTCAGGTAGCGGATCAGCAAGTTCAGTAAATTACCAAACTTATACCAGTGCCAATAATACAATTAACACTGGAGCCAATATTACCACAAGTAATAATATAACAGTGGGCGGTGCATTGACCATGGGCTCATGGACCACAAACACAAGACCCACAACTGCCACTACTGGCACTATTGGATTTAACAGTACCACAAATGTAATCGAAGTTAACATGGCCGGTAATTGGTATACTATAGTGGCATCCAATTATACGTTAAATTATTTGATTGTTGCAGGTGGTGGAGCTGGTGGTGCAAGCCACGGTGGTGGTGGTGGTGCAGGAGGATTATTAACAGGCAGTACGCTTGTTGTACCCTCTGTTACCACTCTATCAATCGTAGTGGGTGCAGGCGGAGCTACTGCTGGATCCATTGGCGGAAACAGTTCGATAGTATCTATCGCAACAGCAGTTGGTGGAGGTGGAGGTGGATCGGATAGCAATGGTATCTCGGGTGGCAGTGGAGGTGGCGCTGGAGTAGGTGTTGGTAGCGGCACTGTCTTTGGTGGTAGCGGCACTCCTGGACAAGGAAATAATGGTGGCAATGGTACTCTGGGACCTAGCACATATGATCCAGGTGGAGGCGGAGGTGGAGCCGGTGGTGCTGGTGCAACTGCTGTTTCTACTAGTAGTACAGGCGGAGCAGGTGGCGTTGGCTTACAATCAAGTATCACAGGCACTTCCACTTATTATGCTGGTGGTGGTGGTGGTGGTATAGATTCTGGAGGTACTCAGGGCCCCGGCGGCTTGGGCGGTGGTGGCAATGGCGGCGCTCCTGCTACTGGTAGAAATGGCACTACAAGCACCGGGGGTGGAGGCGGTGCAGAAGGAGGACTCGGCGGCTCTGGCATCGTTATTATTTCCTATCAATCGAGTGCTCAAAGAGGAACTGGTGGATCTGTAACTTCATATACTAATGGCTATTTAACATATTGGGTGCATTCCTTTACGACATCGAGCGTGTTTACGGCTTAAATAAAATACAGGATAAAAAATGAGTTTTCCAAGTTCACCCAGTAGCGGACAAGTAGCAATAGTAAACAATATTGCTTATCAGTACACGGCCGCAACCAACAGTTGGCAAAGATATGTGACTGGAATAAACTATGGCGGCAATATCACAGCCGGCGCATTGACCACCACAACTGGATTGTTTTGGGCCAACGGTACTCCTTACTTGAACTATTCAAATAGCAACGTGGCTGCTTATTTGCCCAGTTACAGTGGTGCACTCAATCCCCTGTCGTTGAACGTGGGCGGCACAGTGACCATGGGCGGCAGCATGAACTTTAATGCCACTGGCTACCAAATCAACAACTTTAATGGTAGACCCATGTTGTTGCAGACTGGTGGTATACTACAGATTATTCAGACATCTTATACAACTCCGTGGGCATCAAGTTCAACTGGATCGTGGGTAGCAACCGGACTTTCGGCAGGAATAACACCCACATCAACTGCCAGTAAAATAATGGTAACAATACAATTGGCAACTGGGCAAAGCACCAGTGGCTGGAGTACAAACTGGGGAGTACAACGAAATGGTACACAGATTGGTGGTGGTGTAAGCACTTCAGGCGCCCCGGCCGGTTTTTGGATCGCAACCGACGCCTACAACAGTGACAACGAAATATATGGCTTGTCGCAATCGTATATAGATAGTCCAGGCACAACATCATCGTTGACTTACCTTGTTACCTATTATGGTGAGGGCAATACCGGATACTTGAACAGGAATGGCTCGCAAGGATCCGGTATCAATCAAGCATCTGGCGTCTCAACTATAACACTAATGGAAATTGCACAATAATATGGCACACCTAGACATACATAAAGCATTAGAATCATTGCGTCCCGGTGCACAGTGGACCTGTGAGGGACTTGATTACGCAAACGTACAATGGCAAGACACAGTACAGGCCATGCCCCTAGAAAGCGAAGTGATCGCTGAAGCGCAACGCTTGCAAGCCGAGCACGAAAACAACGAATACCGACGTCTCAGAGCAAGAGTCTATCCCAGCATAGGTGATCAACTAGATGCCTTATTTCATGCTGGTGTATTCCCTGCAGACATGGCGGCACAAATACAAGCAATCAAAGACCGGTATCCTAGACCATGACCAAAGCAGCCAATGCAGCAGTATCTGGAACTCCGATCTGGTGCACCAGCACTAGACCAGGTAACCCCAATCTTGGGCAAATTGGCTTTAATACCAGTATAAACACCATTGAATATTACACAGGCCCCACTGGGGTATGTGGCCCTTGGCGAGCCATACAAGGTGCTGTATTTGGTAATGCCAATGTAGCGGCATATACCAGTTCTTATACTGGTCGGCTAGCGGCAGGAAATATTGCAGTTGGAAAATGTGTTGGCGCCAGCAGTTTTGATTTAAGTGCACATACTGATGCTATATTGTTGCCAGCTGGCCCCACTGGCACTAGGCCTAGCACAACTGCTAACGGCAGTATTAGATACAATACCACAACCAATGCCATTGAAGCATACATGAATGGATGGATCACGGTGCGAGCCAGTCTTCCTGGTTACAACATCACGTACTTGATAGTGGGTGGTGGAGGCGGTGGTGGCAATGGATTTTATCATTCGGCCATTGGTGGCGGTGGCGGTGCTGGCGGAGTAGTGCAAGGATGCGCCACAATATACACCGGACAAAAATATCCCATTGTGGTGGGCACTGGAGGCGCAGGTGGTCCAGCATCGGCCACTTGTTCGTTTGCAGGATACGGTACTAATGGAAAATACAGTTCTGCTTTTGGGCAAATGGGTTATGGCGGTGGCGGTGGCGCACACTATCCTGACGCTACAGGTAAATCAGGTGCCAGTGGTGGCGGGGGTGGTGGAGCTGGTGGCAGTGTGCAAGTGGGCGGACAGGGATTACCTGGACAGGGATACTCAGGTGGATCCAGCGCCGGTAACGGAACAAGTACGCTATCAAGTGCTGGTGGCGGTGGCGGAGGGGCAGGTGGTGCGGGCGGTAACGGAGTTGCAGCCGGCCCTGCTGGTAACGGTGGTATTGGTATAGCCAGTTCTATAACAGGAACACCACAGTATTATGCTGGCGGCGGAGGTGGCGGTGGCAACAACGGTGGCGGTACAGGCGGAAGTGGAGTTGGCGGAGCTGGGGCAAACGCACCTGGCGGTGCAGTGGTAAACGGCAGCAATGCCGCTCCCAATACCGGATCGGGCGGGGGTGGTGCAGCAGTTGGATCTAGTCCAGGTACGTCAAGTGGCGGAAACGGATCGGCCGGAATAGTTATAGTCAGCTACGCCAATCCCATACAACGTGGCACAGGTGGCATAATTACCAGTTACAATCCGGGATCAGGAAACAATTGGGTGCACTCGTTTACAACATCAGGAACATATACAGGATAATCTATGACACAAGCAGCAAATACATCAATATTCAGTCCACCCACATGGACCACAACATCAAGACCCTGTAGCCCAGTAGTGGGGCAATTGGGCCTAAACACTCAAGCATCGATTATGGAAGTTTATACTGGTGCAGCTGGATGGAATCAAATTGGTGTAAGTCAGTACGGCAATGCCAACTTGGCCGCATATTTGTCCAGCAACGTATCAGCCAATGCCAACATAGTTGCAAATACTGTGGGAATTGGGACTACAAATCCGCAAACCAGCCTGGACATGAGTGCAAAAACTGATGCACTTATACTGCCCGGCGGCACAACTGCTCAAAGATCCGGTAATGTAAACGGTGCAATGAGATACAACAGTACCACAAACACACTAGAAGCCTACGTAAATGGTGGATGGGTCACAGTGTCCCTGGGCGCAACCAATGCTTATACTGTGAACTATCTAATTGTGGCCGGTGGCGGATCAGGTGGTGCGGGCACTGCTGGTGGCGGTGGTGCAGGTGGATTATTGGCTGCAACTGCACCAGTTATACCCGGTGTTGCTTATACTGCCACAGTGGGTGGCGGTGCACCGGCCGCAGTATATACTGGCACTGCCACATCAGGCGGAGCCAACAGCAGTTTTATAGGCGGATCTGGGCCCACTGCGGTGAGTTTGACTGCCTTGGGCGGTGGTCAAGGTGGCGGATTTGGTCCCGGTACCTATAGTGGCGGTAATGGTGGAAGTGGCGGCGGTGGATTCAACTACGCACCTAACTCGGGTCCGGCTGGTCCAGGAAATACCAGTGCACCCGGTCAGGGCAACAATGGTGGTGTGGTTAGTGCTGGCAGTGCCGGAGCCGGAGGCGGTGGAGCTGGACTACCTGGTTGTGCAACAGCTCCCGGCACTGGCGGCAACGGTGGGGCCGGTAGACAGTTTTGCCAATTTGCTCCAGCCTATGGCTATCCGGGTGGATGGTTTGCTGGAGGTGGTGCCGGCTCAGGCGGAACCAATAACGGCATTGGTGGACAGGGTGGCGGCGGATCGGCAGGCAATCCCGGAACTGCAGGAGTGGTCAACACCGGAGGCGGAGGCGGGGGCAATTGGGGTTACGGTGCAGGACAATACGGCGGTGGAGGCGGAAGCGGGATTGTTATTGTGTCCTATGCCAATCCGGTACAAAAAGCCACTGGCGGAACAGTTACCAATTACAATCCTGGGGGTGGAACTGTATGGGTACATGCTTTCACAGGCACAGGCACATATACTGCCTAAGATAAATACTAATTATGAGTTTCCCAGCAAATCCCGCAAACGGCACAACTGCAACAGTCAACGGAATCAGTTACGTCTACAGTAGCACCAGTAACTCTTGGACTAGAAATCCTACAAACGGCACACTGACTGCTACCACTTTTGCTTATCCCTCGGGCGAAACACCGGGCTATACCTATCCACTGGATGATATCAGCAACACATTTGATGGTGCCACCACTTCATTTACACTGAGTGTGAACGGCACTCCCTATGCACCCAACAGCATTTTGCAACTGAACATTGCTATAGGTGAAATTCCGGTGTTTCCGGCACGATACATCAACGATTATCAAAACTTAACCGAAATCAATTTGTTCAATTCTGGCTACAAAGTTTCGGGAAGCACAATCACATTTGCAACTGCTCCAATTGCAGGCATGTCGTTTTACGGCACAGTGCGAACCAATGCAGATGCACAACCCCCGTTTCTTTATACACAGACCCCGTTTAAGGCACTAAATATAATGCTGGGCGCATAAAAAGGATTAAAAAATGGCAAGAAGAGTTCTATTAGACACACAATACACATTTACACCAAGTAGTCAAACAATCACGATTCCTCGTATTTTACAACGAGAGCGTTTGTTGTTGATCACAAATGTGACATCAAACAAGGTCATCTACAATTTCAGTGATCCCACTCTAACTGCTACCAGTTATACTTTTACACAGGGTACCAACTACGTCAATCCCCTGACCACAATCACGCTGAACTACAACACAACCAGCATGAATTCCACTGACAAGTTGAGCATTGTGGTAGATGAGCCAGCCGAATTCTTTATGCCAGACGAGACCTTGATTGATCCCGTGGGCAAATTACGTATCAGTCAACCACAGTCACTTATTGATACTGACTTTGAATATGGTACACAACCTACCAAGTGGGAGACCTTGATCACCACAAACATGCGTCCCAGTTTCTACTACTTGCCCGCAAGCCCCATAACAGTGTCAAACGTGCTGGTTACCAATTTGAGTGCCAACGTCACTGTAAACACTTTCCCAAGTGCACCGCCCACAGTGGGCACTCCGATTTATGTTCAAGATACCATCTGGTACGGTGCCAATGGTAACTATCTAGTAGAAACAGCCAACACTGCTGCGACCGGCACATTTACATTTACCTACACTGGTCGATATGCCTATCTTGGTCCAGGTACAAATCAAAGTGTGTACGATAGCACACTCACAAACTTATTTGGGGGATCATTTTACAGTAATGCCAACTTGAACGTGAGCAGCATGACATCAGGTGGAACCAACGGACAGGTGGTTTATATCAGCACAGTGGATCCACATGGCTTACAGGTGGGCGATGGTGTTATTATTGCCAACGTGACTGCAACATCAAATGCTCCGGCCAGCAGTTATCAAGTGGCAGCTGTGACCAGCAATGTGGCATTTCAGGTCATTGCTAACACGGCACCCAGTGGAACAATTTCAAACTTTGCCAGCAACATATATATTAGACCCGATGGCCTAGTTGCTCATCGTGCTTATGATGGTGGCGTACAGTTTACCACAGGTAATCCTGGACACAACATACAGTTAGTTCGCCAAACCAGACGTTACTTCCGTTATCAGTCGGGTAAGGGTATTCAGATATCCACAGGTACTATTCTCAAGAGTGGTGTGTTTGTTGACGAATTAAGCTATAATTCGGTAACTGGTGCAATCACAACAACAACCAAATTCCCACACTACATGGCACCTGGTGTCAGTATATCAATCTCGGGAGCCAACGAATCTGCTTACAACGGCACATTTGTTATTCAACAGGTCTTGAATGCAGTACAGTTTACCTATATTCCACTGTCGGCACCAGCATCCGCCACAACCTACACCACAAGCACCAGCGGTATTGGATCAGTGGCTGCTGCAACACCAGCTTCGGGATTCCCTATCTTGCTACAACCCAACAGCTGGTACGGAAGTACCAACCGTGTGGGCATATTTGACCAACAAAACGGTATCTTCTTTGAATATGATGGACAGACCTTATGGTGTGTGCGTCGTAGAAGTACTGATCAAATTGCCGGTGTATGGGCAGTCACACAGGGATCAGCACAGATCACGGCTGGTACTATAAACGGATTCACACAGGGCAAGGCCAGCAAACAGTTGACCTCGGGTGACTTTATTGTTATTCGAGGTATGAGCTATCGCGTCGCTGATGTTATCAGCGACACACAATTTACCTTGACCACTCCCTATCGTGGTGTTACTCCACAAGGCCCAGTCATAGTTAGTAAAACTATCGAAGTGCGTGTGCCACAGAGTGCCTGGAACATGGACAAGGCAGACGGTACAGGCCCAAGCGGATTCAACATCGACTTGACCAAGATGCAGATGTGGTATTTGGATTACTCCTGGTACGGCGCTGGTCAGGTGCGTTTTGGATTCAGAGACACCATTGGTAAAATCATTTACGTACACAGATTTGTCAACAACAACCAAAACCCCAGTGCCTGGATGCGCTCGGGTAACTTACCAGCACGTTATGAAACCAATACTTTTGCACCACGTGCAATTTTGACCTCAAACATGACCGCAGCGTCAACCACACTCACAGTGAGTAACGTACAACAATACGGTTTTGGTATCAACAGTTTCCCACCAAGCGGTACTTTGCTGATTGCCGATCCTGTTAACGGATACGAATATGTTTATTACTCAAATGTGAATCCGGCAACAAACACATTCAATTTGACAATTCGTGGACAGGCCAGTACATACATCAATACTATTACTACAACAAACACCAGTGCCAATATAACAACAACCAGCAGTATAAGTTCTATACAACCTGGTATGCAGGTTTACTCGGGCACACCGGGCTTGATTGGACCAAATACATTTGTGTATGCAATTTACCCTGGCACACCAAACAATGTTATTACACTGAATCAAACACCCACTGGAAACGTGACCGGTACTGGTAATCTGGTGTTCAATCAAATGGGTAACGTGGCCAGTGCCCACTATGCCAATATCGGACAACCAATCACAGTGTATTCACATGCACCACAATTCTGTCCAGTTATCAGTCACTGGGGAACTTCGGTGGTGATGGACGGCTTGTTTAACGACGATAAATCGTTGCAGTTTGTTAACGGTGAACCTGGTCAAACCTTGGTAGGACCCGGTGCCACAGTGGCACTACAGAGTGTGCGTGTAAGCCCCAGTGTTGACTCGGGTATTCCGGGTACACTGGGACAAAAAGAAGTTGTCAATCGTATGCAGTTGGTACCGCAAGCGGCCGAGGTATTGGTTAACGGCTCATTCTTGGTACAGATTGTACTTAATGGACAATTAACAGCCAATACCGGTACACTGGCACCATTTACTCGTGTTGCTGTAGGTACATCCAGTCTTGCCCAAATTGCGGACCACAACGGTAATGTGCAGATAAGTGGTGGCGAAACCATTTACGGATTCTACGCTGTAAACACTGCAGGTTCTGGTAACTACAGTTCAGTTATTGGTGATTTGACCAAGATTCGAGATATTGGTAATAGTATCAACGGTGGAGCTTCTACTAACGATGCTACAAAGGGCTACTATCCAGATGGTCCAGACGTGATCACAATTGTGGCCACCAACATTGGTAGCACATACGCAAACATACAGAGTCGTATCAGCTGGACCGAAGCTCAAGCCTAAGGAGTTGCTCCCGTGGCACTTAACAAACTCACACTTGAAACAGATGGACTGGTTGTAGGAGGAACACAACTGGTTGCATCTGGCGGTGGTGTAACAGTTGGTCAAAATCTTGTGGTCAACGGAAACTCTTATGCAGGTAATCTATCGGTTGTGAGCAGTCTAGTTCCACCAACATGGACCACGGCAACACGACCCACAAATCCCACGAATGGCCAATTGGGCTTTAACACCACCAATGGTAGTATGGAATATTACGGCAATGGCTGGTATATCCTTAATGGCACTGGCACTTACAGTATCAATTATTTTATAGTTGGCGGTGGAGGCGGAGGCGGACAGGGTATCAATGGAGTCTCCATTGGTGGCGGTGGAGGCGGAGGCGGAGTCACTGCTGGAACTGTCAGTATCACAGGCGGAACAATTTATAACATAGCAGTTGGTGCTGGCGGAACAACCAACGTAAACGGCGCCAATAGCTCAATATCCAGTTCCAATATAACCACAATAACCGGCATTGGTGGCGGCGGAGGCGGAACAAATACTTCTGGATTGAATGGTGGCTCAGGCGGAGGCGGAGGCGGAAACGCATCCTATGGTGCAGGTCTTGCACAACAGGGTTCTAGCACCAGTGGTGGTGCCGGAAATGCTGGTGGAATTGGTGCTCCGGGCCCAGCCAATGGTGGTGCCGGCGGGGGCGGAGCCGGCGGTGTTGGCTATAACGCCAACACACCAATTGGTAACTCTGGTGGCCAGGGCGGAGCCGGTATACAGTCATTGGTAAGTGGCACTGGTGGAAATTTTTATGCTGGTGGCGGTGGCGGTGGTAATGATAATAATCCGGCACCAAATGCGCCTGGTGTAGGCGGTGTTGGCGGCATTGGCGGAGGTGGTCGTGGCGCAAATAATCCGGCCACATACCCGGCACAGGGATATCCGGCCACTGCAGGTACTCCCAACACCGGAGGAGGCGGTGGCGGTGGGTACAGTTCTGGCAGTAATCCAGGCGGAACTGGTGGATCCGGCACAGTGATCATCAGTTATGCCAATCCGGTACAACGTGGCACCGGCGGATTTGTCACAAACTTCAATCCTGGTCTAGGACCAATTTGGGTACATACCTACAACAGTAGCGGCACTTACACAGCATAGCCTATGTCAAACAATCGTATATTTCTAGATCAAGATGGATTATCAGTAGGTGGTACACAATTGAATGCCAGCGGCGGAGGTGTAACGGTTGGGCAAAATCTCCAAGTGCTAGGTACTTTTTATGCTAATTCAGTGCGACCCACAAAACTGACAACTGCTAACTGGACCACGGCCACAAGACCAGTCAATCCTGTTAATGGTGCTATGGGATATAATTCGCAACTGAATCTCATGGAATACTATATCAATGGTAACTGGTTATCATTGCCCGGTGTAGCAGCATCACAATACAATATATCGATTATTGCTGTAGGTGGAGGTGGTGCAGGCAGTTACAGTGCTGGTGGAGGTGGAGGTGGATTGGGATATAGAAATGCCTATCCGGTCACAGGCGGAACTCAATATTGTGTCACAGTGGGTGCAGGCGGCACTGCCAATTGTACTCCGGCGGGCCCAGTTTCAGGCGGAGACACTTATTTTTACTCACCTACAGTGGTCAAGGGCGGTGGTGGTCAAACACCCACCAGTGGCGCAGGTGGAGCTGGTGGACCCTTCTTTGGTAACACAGGGGGTAATGGTGGTACAGGGGGTAATGGTGGCGGATTAACTGGTGGAGGTGGGGGTGGTGCCGGCGGCTATTCAGGCAATGGCGGCAATGGCGGTAATGCACAAGGCACTTCTCCAGGTTCAGGATCAGCTGGTTCTGGCTCAGGTGGCGCGGGTGGAGGCGGAGGCGGAAATAGTGAATTCACGCCCGGCGGAAATCCTGGAGCCATTGCCGGAGGCGGAAGCGGGGGCGGTGGAGTTGGAGTTCCTACTCCAGGACCAAGTGGAGCTGGTGGTGCCAATGGTACCAGTGCATTTGGGGGATCATCACCTGGCGGAGGCGGCAGTGGCGGCAGTAATGGATGCGGTGGATCAGGCGGCCTGTATGGCGGAGGCGGAGCTGGATACAGTACTGGATGTTGTAGATCCAAGGGCGGATCTCCGGGCGGAAAAGGTATTTTGGTAGTGAGTTACACTAACCCTAGCCAAATTGGCGTAGGCGGCACAGTGACTTTTAATGCAGGACCTGCAGGATTGGTGTGGTATCATACGTTTTCTCCTCCTGGCGGCACCTACCGAGCTTAATAAATACTGTATGCAGAAACTTAAACAACTCTATCGCTCAAACTATGCAGGTGAAAACATTGTTACACAACTGAATCTCACCGGCGGCGAGTGGATGCCCGAAACTGAATTTGTGCCCAACGCGGTCACGAACACTCACTCAACCACACAAGCAGTGGCCATTGGCAATGGCGAAAGCCGTAAAGATTTTAATTTGAACTTTATCAAATACCATCAAGGTGGTATCTTGGGTGCAAACAAATTGCAAAGCTATGGTTGTAATGCCCTGTATCGAGATTTTGCACCTGACTTTTTAATGGTCAGTAGAGAAATAGCCGGCGAAGTTGCTGCCACAAACTACTGCGACAACCATATTGTGTATGCTCATGCCGATGTGTTGTTGGAATATCCCGGCAAATTTTATTTGATCCCGCAAAACATACAGTTTGATATGGGCGCAGTGGCTGCTTATATGGCCTGTTTTGACGGACACAAGAAAGTGTTTTTGGTGGGATACGATCAGTATCACTGGGATGGACCAGTCAACAACATCTATACCGGAACACCGGGCTATCCGGTTGAGGACGAAAGCAACAACGGTGAATTTTTTGCTAGAAGTCTTGCTGATGTGATTGCAACTTATCCGTCAGTGGACTTTATACGAGTCATGCCACAGGAAACACACTTCATGCATCCAAAGCTGACCCCTCTGGTGAATCTAAGACAGATGAGTTATCGTGAGTTTGTATGCGAAGCTGACCTAGGCACTATATCAGTTTAGTATAGTTTCAAGAACTCGAATTTTCTTTTTTACAATATCAAAATTAAAACTGCGCCACAAGCCAGGATGCAGGGGCTTGGGATGATCACGCAGTTCGACCCAGCAGTAGCCGCGATGCTCGTCATTCAATACCGGAACAAATTCATCATCCACAGTGACTAGAAACGTGTAGTAAACAAATTTTTCGTTGTCACTTGTGAATGTTTCCAGTGGTATAAACTTTTTCTTGGCATAGTCCACACCAATCTCCTCGTGTATTTCACGAACTAGAGCCTGTATCACAGTTTCGCCTGCATCAATCTTGCCGCCTACAATACCCCAGAATCCCTGTTGTTTTGATTTGTCGCGCAACAAGAAAAGATATCGATTGGTTCGCTTGGCATAGACTAGTGCGCCTACGCCTTCAGTATGTTTGTCACTCATTATAGTATCAGGCTCCAACTACCTGCCTTGTAGATTCCTTCGTAGCTTTTTACCCAAGCTGTTCCAGTCCACTTGTATTGTGTAGTTGTATTTAAGTTGGTCACGTACTGTACACCAGATTCTTGCTCGCTATCATAAGACACAGTCCAGTAACTGCCGTTCCACTGAATGATGTCGTTGGCATTGGCAATCAAGTTAGTGCCAGTGGCTCCGGCCCAGGCCACAGGATCTTCACTGTTCACATTGCCAATGGGATTCAGTATCAAGTATCTGGTGCCCACAGCAGGGCTCAGTATGCTGGCATTTACGGTAACCGTCAAGGGATCAATAATGGCATCTACGCTTTGCAGAGTGTTGGCCGGCAGTGTTCGTGCTATGGGTGTAAACAACAGACTGGTTAAATCTGTGGGATCATAGGCCACAGTGCCCACTATTTCGTGTACACCGTCGGTGTGATCAAACTTGAGTCTGACTTGGCTGATACCGTTACGCAAGGCGCCATAGTAGTTTACAATGTTTTTCCACTGCATACGATTACCGTGAACTATATTGTCTTGTTCATTGGTGCCAGCAGTGTAAAGAGCAAGACTATTGCCCATGTACACTATGTCGTAGTTGAGTGGACTGAAACGTTGTTGACTTACCAATCCCTCTAAGGTGGTAATAACATCAGGACTTAGGTCGCCAGACTCGCTGTACAAACTGGCAATGATCTCGGCCACCACACCCATTTTCTTGACCTTGGCCGGCAAGCTGATCCAAATTGGCATTTCAAATGTCAGCGTTGCTATGTCCAGCTGATTGTCGTCGCCACCGGCTGGCACACTGCGACTGGTGTAAGTGGTTTCAGTCAAAAATACAGCACTGAGGCTGGTCCAGTCTAGATAGTTATCACTGCTCTGTATTTCTAAACTGGGGTTGAATAACGGTGCAATCTGTTCGATCAGCTGATGCTTTTGTTCGGTGTTGCTGGTCCATATGTCCACACGCATCTGCAGTTTGTACGGAGCCGGCATCAAACGTTCCACAGTGTATATGCTGTCTTGTGTGCCGGTATAGTTTTGTGTGGATTGATTGAATACCTGTTGTCGGATCACAGTAGAACCTTCAAAGTAGGGATTGAGCACACGATCTCGATCATAGGTCAAGCCTGCAATGTAGGTGGCCATGGCCGGTACAGCATTTAAGGTGTTTTCACTGTTGCCTTTAAGTATCATGGCAGCCTGGCGACTTTGATCTCCGTAGTAGATGGGCACTGTTTGCAGTGTGGTATTGCCGCTGGTGTCCTGTCCAAATTGTACTTGAAAATTACTGAGTATTCGTATGAACTGCAATACAAATCGTCTTATTTGACCATCGTATGCATATTGTACTGCTGCCATTAATTGTCTGCCTTGGGTGTTAATATTTTACTGATGTTTTGACGCTCGTTCCAGGTCACTCCGGCGGCGTCGGTGTAGGTATGTGTGTTATTTACATAACCTTCACGCATGGTCTTATTATTATCTGCGCCTGGGGTCAGTCCAGTGCGTACTGCATCCTCAACCTTGCGCCAAAATTTGCCATCAAATCTAAATAGTCTATTGGGCAAGTAATCCAAGCGCAGGAAGAACTCGCCTTCAGTGGGATTGGTGGGGAACGAAATACCGGCCGCAGTGGTAATCTGATTGGGTGCACGCCCATCTCCAGTCAAGTAACCTTCGATCTTGGTAGTGGGGCTGGCAATTCCGGTATCAGCAGTGATCGAGAACGAGTCAGCAGTCACAAGATTACCGTGATAGGTAGTTTGATCGGCCGTGATCGGATCCGCTTGTGGAGTACCATCGGGATTGGCGCCCAAGGTATAGAACGCACTGGTATCATATCCGCTCAAGGGCACATCTAGTTCGGCCTGTGCAATGATACTTTGATTGATATCTAGATATTTTTGGTAAGTGCTCAATACTTGACCCACTGGAGTAGTGGTTGCTGGCCCGGCTGCAATGTTGTTGAGTATGTCTTTGTATTCTTGCGAGTCCACCAACGGGTTTAATTTCACACGCCACAAGTGCGGCCACCAAGTGGGACTGAATCCCTCGCTGGCAAAACTGGCATCACTCACAACATAGTAGCGTTTTAGTGCAGCCGGCAAGTCGCCATCAAGAGCATCGTAGTCTTTTAGGTGTTCAAGTTCAAGTACATCGCCAGCAATCAGCTTGCGACCAATCTGATCTACCATGTCACGCAAATGGAATACCATGAAAATAGTGCCAGTCTGTAGGAATAAACCAAATTGGCTCAAATCAAAGTCTTGATCGGCACGTTGATAGATACCACGCATTTTATAAATGTCTTTGTCGTACTTTCTATCACGATTTTCAGTCCATAACAGATCCTGTATGTTCTGTGCACTTTGATTGGTGTATGCTGGTTGTGTGGCATCTTTGCTGAAACCGATGCTGGCGCCCAAGGCCACTGCCGAAGTGGTGGGAGTACTCAAAGTGACTGCGGTGCTGGTCATGGCAATCACAGTGGCACCAGTGGCTATCCCGGTGCCGTAAACAAAATCACCTACTGCAATTCCGTTGGTGTTGCTAAATTGTAGTTGTATGTCGGGTTGACTTTGTGATGCCGATGTAGAAACAAATGTGCCTTGCTCGATTGGACCAAGATATTTGTTTAGCAGTATGCCTGTACCGCCAATTGTGAACATTTCCGAAATGCGACGATCAAAGAACTTGTAATCGTTTGAATGTTTGCCGTCTTTCCATAAACTTAATCTTGCCACAGTGAATCCCCGAGTATTATGTATTTACCCAAATTGACAGGTAATGATTTATCCTGTATAATTACAGTTATGCACATGCACAGTCCTGACCTTTATAACCGAATAGCTGATGCCCGTCCCACGGTGATTCGCCTGGGCGACGCCAAATTGCATTTAATGTTGCAAAATTGTGTGGGATATTGGGCACAATTGGACGGGGAATTTGTGAATTGTCGACGCCGAAATCGATTAACACCAAAGTACACAGAAATAGCCCAAAAACTGGACGAGGCTCTTGTTGTATTAGAGCAACAACTGGTATTTGGCTCTTTGCTCAAGATGTAGTATAATATAATTTTGCAGGAGTTATTATGGCCACAGTAGCCGGAATCAAGATCAAAACAAAACAAACCAAGGTTCGTAATCCCGCTTTTCACGATGAAAAGTACACTGGTGGTGAACCAGACTGGAACGAGACCGACATTGGCTTGACCGATGCTGAGTTTGACCATAAACTTCGCCAAAGTTTTTACTACTACAATTATTACTATAGTCAAAAGGACGCACGTAAGAACGTGATCGAGTGGTTGAAACTGAGACCCAAAGAATACACCAAAGAACAAGTTAGAGCATTTGAGCGTACTTCGGATAAAAGTATTCCGATGACAGCCTGTAGTCTAGTAATGGCCAATATTCGTGCCAACATGCCACTCAAACCGCGACACTTAGAGTTTTTAAATCAGTGCTTTCTGGATGCAATAGCCAAAGCCGATCCCGAACCTGTAGAAGTGGCAGTGGTAGAAGACAAACCGGTGTATCGTGCACCCACTATTCAAGATCGCTTAAACGAAAAGACCAGCGAAATCATAGGCGAGCTAGAGGGACACTATGACGATGTGGTCAAGAACATCAAAACCGATTTCAAACCCTATGACTTTTTGGTTGCTAACAACGTGGTACAGAGTCAAATCAGCAAATACGAAGAACTTTATGCCAATCGTGCCAGCGAACTAGAACTGGCCAAGGGTCGTGTTGAAGAACAACTCACAGAGGGCTATCGACACTACAAGGCCGCAGATTTCAAACGCATCATTGGCTGGATAGATTCACTACTGGCGGCATTGGAACAGTACAAGAATGTTAAAAAGGCCACAAAGAAAGCCAGAGTTAAAAAGTCGCCTAGCAAAGAAAAGGTAATTGCCAAGCTCAAATACGCCAAAACTGATCCGGTACTCAAAATAGTATCGATCAATCCCGCAGAAATTGTGGGTGCACAGGAGCTATGGGTTTACAACATCAAAACTCGTAAACTGGGACGATATGTGGCAACTGCCTATCAGACCCTAAACGTCAAAGGCACCAGTATCATCAACTTTGATACTGACAAGAGCACCATGAAGACCTTGAGAAAACCTGAGGAAAAGCTCAAGGAGTTTGCCAAGGCGGGTAAAGTACAGTTACGCAAGTTCCTAGACGATATCAAGGCCACAGAAGCCAAGCTCAACGGGCGCATCAGCACTGATGTTGTGCTACTCAAGACCCAGTAATGGATAAATACTGTATTCGGAGAATACAGTATGGTAACACCTTATACAGGTAACATAGCACAAGACACTGGCTTTGACGCTAATAGCAATATTATTACGTCGAGCCTTTATAATTCCAGCACAGGATCCGGTGCAGGCCATATTGCATATGATGCTGGTTATTACCCCAGCAGTGATCTACAACGCAGTGCCATTACAGACTATATTCGTATGCGTCTAGCAGATGGCATAGTGGATGTTGAACTGGAAAACGAGCACTACGAGATGGGAATCAAGCAGGCCTTGATCAAGTATCGTCAACGTGCACAAAACAGCACCGAAGAAAGTTACGCCAGCCTAACACTTCTTCCCGAAACACAAGAATACATCTTGCCCAAAGAGATTGTGAGTGTGCGTCAAATATTCAGACGCGGTATTGGATCAGTAACAGGAACAACTGCTAGTCAATTTGAACCATTCAGCAGCGGCTTCTTGAACACCTACATGTTGGTGGCAGGACGTGTGGGCGGACTCACCAACTACGAATTGTTTGTGGACTATCAGAAGTTGGCCATGACCATGTTTGGTGGACACATCAACTTTACATTCAATCCAGTTACAAAGAAATTGACCTTGGCACGCAAGATGCCGTGGCAAGGAGCCAATCCCAGAGTGGAAGATCAAGAAAGCGTACTGCTCTGGATCTTCAACACCAAACCCGATCAAATGATCTTGAACGATCCCTACAGTTTTCCCTGGATACAAGAGTATGCTTACAACTTCTGTAAAATGATACTTGGCGAAGCACGTGAAAAGTTCAGTCAGATTGCTGGCCCACAAGGTGGTGCCACACTTAACGGTGCTACATTAAAGAATGAAGCCAAAGAAGGCATGGAGAAACTGGAAGAAGAACTCAAGATGTACGTGGATGGCGGACAACCACTCACATGGATAATGGGATAACACAATGAAAATTACAGAAATCATAACCGAAACTGCCAAGTCTAGAGTGATCGATGCCGAACATGAATCGGTTATGGGACATGCTCATACCTTGCCCGGACAAAACCTGTATCATGGCAGTGGCTACTTGCATTCAAGATTTATACGAGCCCTAGCCGGAGCCGGAGCAGGGAACACTCCCAATGCGAGCATGGGCGACGAGAACTGGACAGGTGGTGATCCCGTGGTCAAACCCTATCATCCCATTGAAGAAGAAATGATTGACAATGCCGCACACCATGTGGGCGATCATGAAAAAACCAATTGGGGCAGTCGTAAAAGCCAAGAACCCACAACAGTGAATCGAACCAGCCCGATGCAAGCACGTGGACCTGTCCAATTGAAGAAAAAATAATTTGACTTTTGTTGTACATTGTGTAATAATGCTCCTATACGGAGAATTTTTATGATTATAGGTGTATGTGGATTTATATCTGCAGGCAAGGACACAGTAGCAGACTACTTGGTTAACTTTCACGGATTCAAACGAGACAGTTTTGCAACCACGCTAAAAGACGCAGTGGCAGATATATTTGGTTGGGATCGAGAACTGCTAGAGGGCAGAACAACCGAAAGCCGCGAATGGCGAGAAGAACAAGACGCATGGTGGAGTGAACGTTTGGGCATAGCCGAGCTGACGCCACGTTGGGTACTGCAACACTGGGGCACAGAAGTATTCAGGCAAGGCTTTCATGACGACATCTGGATAGCCAGCCTTGAAAACAAATTGCGTAACAGTCGAGATAATGTGGTAATTAGTGACTGTAGATTTCCCAACGAAATAGTATCAATCAAGAATTCGGGCGGCAAAGTGATTTGGGTACAACGCGGAGATCTTCCCGAGTGGTACAGTTGTGCCCTGCTCGACAACAAATCAAATGGTAGACACAGTCAGCCCAACAAAGAGAAAAAGCAAATTGGCATGCGCTATCAGTATCCCGACGTGCATGCCAGCGAGTATGCCTGGATCGGTACCGAGTTTGATGCCGAAGTAGACAACAACGGCAGTGTGGAAGATCTATATCGTCAGATCAAAAATCTGGTACAATAGGTGACGGCTTCCAAGAGATTCTGCCACGATACAGTTCTTGTTGGCAGTTGAGGCACACAGTTTTTAGATTGTGCCAGTTGTTGTTTTTTAAATTGCCGTCCACGTAGAACACATTACTCTGCTCTATCAATTTGAACTTGAAGCCGCATTTGTCACACTGCGGCTTTTTCACGTACCCGCTTTTGGCCCAGGTGGGTGCATCCGGCTTTAACTTGCGTCCGGTCCTAGAACAGGCATCGCACACCTTGCGATAGTAGGTTCGTTCACCACGATGACTGTTGATGGCCACCGGGCGCAGATTACATGTGGGGCATAAAGGTCTCATAACTGTATTTATAAGCATAACCTTAATTAAGGGCAATCTAAACGGCTAAAATTGGGCCATTCCGATAAATAACTTTAACTATGCATTATAAAGGAATTTAACATGGCACTAGTATCACCAGGAATTCAAATTTCCATTAACGATCAAAGTCAATATGTCAACAACAATATTGGCTCGGTTCCACTAGTATTATTGGCAACTGCACAAGATAAAACTTACAATGGCGCTGCTGCTAATGGTACCAGCAAAGCAAATGCTGGCCAACTGTTGGCATTCACAAGTCAACGAGACCTAGTTACTCAAATGGGTACACCTAGTTTCCCGTTGAGCGCAAGTGGCACACCAGTAAACGGTAGCGAAATAAACGAATACGGCTTGATGGCTGCTTATTCAGCATTGGGTTTAACCAATCAACTGTTTGCTATTCGTGCTGACATTGACTTGAATCAATTGGTAGGCACCAGTGTTAGACCAATTGGAGCACCTGCAAACGGTACTTATTGGCTAGATACTGTGAACACTGATTTTGGTTTATTTGAAACAGATGCCACAAATTCTGTATTTAATGCAGTAACACCAATTGTGATCACTGACAACTCAAAAGTTACTGGCTCACCAAGTGCACCCAAAGTGTCAGTTGGCAATGTTGGCGACTATGCTGTAGTCACTGTAAACAGCGATGGCACTATTGCTAACCCGGTTCGTTTGTACTACAAAGCTGGAACCGACAGTGCTGGTTCAAGCAGCAGTGCAACATCAGTATTAAACAACACATGGACCTTGGTTGGTTCTACAACATGGCAAAATGCTGTACCCACAGTGACTGGCACAATTGCCAATCCTACCAATTTGGTATCAAGTGGATCCATAGTTATTAATGGACAGTCAATTACAGTAACAGGAACAACAGTTTCTCAATTGGTATTAAATATCAATGCAGCAACAGTTGCTGGTGTAAGTGCCAGCGTAAGCAGCAGAGGCTACTTGCAGTTATTTGTAAATGATTTGGCCTTGAACAAAACTTTGACCATTACTGATGATGCTAACCACACATTTGCAAGATGTGGTATCACACTCAGCAGTGGAAGTGCATCGTTCTATACTCCCTACTTCTTCTATGGCAGTTATGCACAATCACCAACAACTGGCTGGTTCTCAACTGATAGCCGTCCACGTCCAAGTGGCAGTGTATGGTGGAAAACAACTGCAACTGGCGCTGGATTCTCACCAGTGTTGAAAAAATACAGCACCGGTACTGGCGCTTTCAAGACTCTCAGCGTGTCAGCTTTTGCTGGTATAGCAACTGCCATATATGGACTAGATCCTGTAGGCGGTGGTATCAATATTCCAGCTGGTTCAGTCTACGCTGACTATTATTCATATGATGGTTCGGCAAACTCATTGAAGTTATTTGCTAGTAACGCCAGCGGTGTTGCAACTGCAACTGGCGCTACTCCAGGAACTATTACTGGTGTAATCACTTTGAATGCAAGTACTCCAGGTACTGGCTCATTTACACAGTACACATTACCAGCCACTGGCAGTTTCTCAAGTGCATCAGTAACTGATGTAGTCACTGAAATTTTATCACAGAGTATTCCTTATGTAACAGCATCAGTGACTGCATCTGGAGCATTACAAATCAGTCATACTTCAGGTGGAGTAATCACATTGTCAAACAACAGTGGAACCCCACTGGGTACTGGTTCAGGCTCGCCTGGCATTGGTTTCTATGCCAATGGTGGTAGTGGTTATACCATTATCAACAACACAGTTTACATCACCAATTTCAGTGACGTGACCTCCACAATCGAGTATCAAGCCAGTCAGCCTTACAGTGCTCCTGCAACTGGAACCTACTGGTACTACAGTAACCCAACCGATATCGACATCATGATCAATGATGGTTATGGCTGGAAAGGTTATAGAACTGTGGCCAATGACAGTCGCGGCTACAATCTACAAAACACAGATCCAAACGGTGTTATCATCAGCACAACTGCACCACAAAGTCAAAGCACTGGCGCAAATTTATCAGTGGGTGACATTTGGTTGGATTCAAGTGATTTGGCCAATTTCCCAAGTCTATATCGTTGCACTACTGGTGGCGCAACTCCAGTATGGTCTGCGATTGACAAAACTGACCATGTGAGCTCAAATGGTATCATCTTTGGTGATGCACGTTGGGACACATCAGGTACAACTGATGTGATTTCTGGCTCACTGCCAGCTATCACAAGTTTGTTGACCAGCAACTACATTGATCTAGATGCTCCTGACTATCGTTTGGCACCACGTGGCGCATTGTTGTTTAACACACGTCGTAGCGGTTACAATGTCAAGAAGTTTGTGCCCAACTACTTTAATGCAGCTGCATATCCTAACTTGCCAACACCACCAGTGCCAGGTGCACCAACTTCACTGCCATCAGTTAAAGATGCATGGGTAAGTGCAAGTGGAGTGGACAGTAACAATGTGATGCACGCCGGATCACACGCACAACGTGCCTTGATCGTGGATGCAATGCAAAGTGCCATTGACAGTAACCTAGATGTACTGTCACAAGTTTATAGATTCAACTTGATTTGTGCTCCTGGTTATCCAGAGCTGATCCCTAACATGTTGACTCTAAATGACAATCGTGGCGATACTGCTTTTGTTATCGGTGACACACCATTGGACCTAGCACCAAACGTTACAGACATCACTGCATGGGTAAACAATACCGGTGGCGATGGATTGCCAAGCGATGCCAGTTCAAGTCCTTACTTGGCACTGTATTATCCAGCTGGTCAAACCAATGATTTGAGTGGTAACCGAGTTGTTGTTCCTGCAAGTCATGCTGCACTACGCACATTCTTGTACAGTGACAATGTGAGCCATCCATGGTTTGCTCCAGCTGGTGTAAATCGCGGTCTAGTGACAAATCTAAGCGACATTGGTTATATTAATGATGCAAGTGGTCAATTTGTACATAATTCTATTAACCAAGGCATGCGTGATGCACTGTTCACATTAAAGATCAATCCAATTACACAACTGCCAGGTTCTGGTCTAGTGATTTGGGGTCAATTGACACGCAGTGCAGATACAACTGCACGTGATCGTATCAATGTTGTTCGTTTAGAAAACTATCTAAGAACAATATTCAACAGTATTGCTAACGGTTACTTGTTTGAGCCCAATGACGGCGTTACACGCAAGTCAATATCAACTCAAATTGAAAACGCTCTGAGCAATATCCTGGCCCTACGTGGCTTATATGATTTCTTGGTCATATGTGATACCAGCAATAATACTCCTGATACAATTAGCAACAATCAATTGTATGTGGACGTTGCTATTGAACCAATGCGCGATGTAGAGTTTATCTACATTCCAATCGCAATTTACAATCCTGGTTCGATTGCCCAGTTGAATACCACATCAACCTAATCATAAATAATAGTAACAGGAGAATATAATGCCAGTAGCAAGTTTAAGTAACTTCACAATACCCCTAAACAGTAGCCAAAGTGCTACTAGCCAGGGTCTGCTAATGCCAAAATTAAAGTATCGCTTTCGTGCTACTTTCATCAATTTTGGCGTAGATAAAACAACAACTGAATTGACCAAACAAGTGGTTGATATCAAGCGTCCCAGCGTCAACTTCAATCCAATCACACTGGATGTTTACAACAGTAAAGTTTTCCTACAAGGCAAACCAGAGTGGCAAGAAACCACAGTGAATCTACGTGATGATGCAACCGGTGCAGTCAGTAGATTGGTTGGACAACAGGTGCAGAAGCAGTTTGACTTCTTAGAGCAGGCAAGTGCTCCAAGTGGTATTGACTACAAGTTCCAGTTGCTATTTGAAATGCTTGATGGTGGCAATGGCACTACAACAGTCAATGTGCTAGAAGCATGGGAACTGGATGGTTGCTTCTTGAGTCAAGTTGACTACGGTGACATGAACTATGGTACCAATGAAGATGTTCGTATTGCACTAAACATCAAGTTTGACAATGCTATCCAAACAGTGGGTGGTGGTGTTGGTACAACAGTTATCAGCCAGACCTTGGTACCTAACGGACTAGGCACAGTAAACTAATCTAGTTTAGATTCAGCGACAACCCGGACTTAAAAATCCGGGTTTTTCTTTTGATAAATATTACTATGCCTGTAACCAATCTTAACACCAACGACTGGACCAATTCCATTACCCCGTTATTGACTCCCAGTCAAATGCAGTATGATGTCTTCACCAAACTGCAGACAGTGGCTGTTCGTGATTACCAACATGCGTCACGTATATTTGTTGATGGCAATTTTAGACTCAGTCCCAAATACGGATTTTTATTCTATGTTGAGTTTGATTTCAATCCCTTGATCAGCAGTGTGAGCAACACCAGTGCACAAGAGCTTGGCATGATTGTAAAAAATGTAACCTTGCCAAAATTCAGCATAGACACCAAGGTACACAATGCCTACAATCGTAAAAACATTGTGCAGAATAAAATCAACTATGATCCGGTCACTATCACATTCCATGATGATCAAAGTGACAATGTTAGAAATTTTTGGTATGACTACTACAGTTTCTTTTATCGTGACAGCGACTATGCCGATGCCACCTATCAGCTGATCAGCAAGTATCAAGAACGTCCCACATTTGAATGGGGATATACTCCCAAACCGGTGGGCAGTTACAACAGTCCCAATGCCTATCAGAATTATCAGTACATACAGGCCATACGTATCTACAGCTTGTATCAAAAGAATTTTAGCGAATACGAATTGGTCAATCCCATTATCACCAGCTTCAAACACGGCGACCACAACACCAGTGACAATCAAGGCCTGATGGAGCATCAGATGAGTATTCAGTTTGAAACTGTGAAATATCAAACTGGTTACACCACAAACAACACTGTGGGCGGATACATAGATCTGCATTACGATAATACTCCGAGCCCGTTGGCTAGTGCTGTTGGTGCAAGTGCAGTTGGCAACGGTCAAGGCGGATATACCACGGCCAATGACCGTGTGACCGATTTGGCCAGCTTTAACATGACAACCAATAGTGGATCAGTAGTGCCACCAATATTGGGAATACAAAACAGTCTTGCCACTGCCGCTACCACCATGGCCACTGCTGCTCAGGCAGCAACTGCCACCACTAACAATGCTGGCGGATTTGCGTTACCAGCATTGGGCAGTACCAGTACCGGTGTTACCAATAGCAGTTTGATATCAGGTCAATTGAATCAGGCCGGACAACAGATTGGTGCACAGGCCGGAACTGCTATTGGTGCCGGAGTAGCATCGGGTATAGCCAACGGACTTGGGCCCAATGGTACTGCGGTGTTGGGTATTGCAGCAGCTGCTATTTCCAATCCCAGTGCAGCACTGGCCACAGTAGAGAACATGGCACTGAAATTTGTTACCGGCGCCGCATTGGCCACAACCAATGCACTGGCCACTGCTGGTGGCCAATATCTATCACAACAGATCAGCAGTGGTGTTAGTGCGATCAATCATAGTTTGAGTTATGGTGATACTCCCAACGGCACACTTACTGGCGATCTTGCCAAATCCTTTAGCGGTGTTAAAGAATCGGTGCAAAACTTTTTTGATCCTACATTTACCAGCGCCACTGATCCTTCCAGTCTGAACGCTGTCAATGGTTCAGACCTGGCTTCGGATACAGCTCGAAATACTGCTACACTATTCAATCAGAATCCTCTCCAAGGCACTTATACTCCGTTAAGTGTAGCTGATCTCAATGCCGGAGATTTTCTAACTGTTAAAGGATTAGACAGTATCAGTGGTGTTTCACTAGACTCTAGCATACCACCGTGGCCAACTGTATCATAATAGTAAATTAAATATGAGTAACAATCAAATATCAACAGCTACCAATATTGCAGCTCCGGACTTGTCAAACAGTCCCAATACGCCACAGAAATATTTTAATAATATTTTTGCCATTGACTTCAGTGTGGGATTGGCCAACGACGTGTTGGTGAGTTTTTTTGAAAAGTACACTGGCAATGCCTCATCAGGTAAAGCACTAGCCGCAGCTGTGCTATATACTGCTCAAGCACAAGGACTGGATCCAGTGTCTATGTTGGATCAATTTCGTCAATTGACTCCGCTAGAACTCAACAATTACCTTGCGGCTTTCTTGAATGTAAACCGCGTGCCTACCAGTCAAATTGGAATTAGAAGCGCCGCCAGTATCAATACCAATCCTGCCATTGCAAGACTTATTTTACCATGAGCAAATATGCCAATGGATTTTTTCAATTAAAAAATCCTACCAAGTATGTGGGCAAAAAAATCCCGCACTATCGTAGCAGCTGGGAACATGCGGTGATGCGTATGTGCGATGAGAATCCCAGCATCTTGCAATGGGCCAACGAGGCCATGCACATAAACTATCGTAATCCGTTTACAGGCAAAAACACTATATATGTGCCTGACTTTTTTGTGACTTATCTTGATGCCAAAATGCAGACACATGGCGAAGTATGGGAAATCAAGCCACAAAAAGAAAC
>Ga0164296_1001369_pt1 | contig 25980 bp, 21 predicted proteins | sample GEODES057metaG_FD_113533 | JGI IMG/M metagenome (GOLD analysis project Ga0164296, IMG submission 113533) | Dystrophic lake water microbial communities from Trout Bog Lake, Wisconsin, USA - GEODES057 metaG | ecosystem: Environmental > Aquatic > Freshwater > Lake | place: USA: Trout Bog Lake...
CGCACATGGGTAGGACTCACAGATGAGGAAATTGAAACCATTTATGCAGAGTGCAATGTATGGGACAAATTTGAATACGAGCGAATGCTTGAAGCCAAGCTGAAGGAGAAGAACAATGGATAGCTATGAAAAAAGGGGAGTAGCTTTTGTTTTGTTGATTGGGTTTTCTGTTTTGGGGCTTCTTTTTTTGATTAACTTTTGTTTTGTCCCAAGCAATGAGGCGATTGCAAAAGACCACGCCATGCAAGTTATACAAACATTTGATAATTGTAAGGTGTACAGGTTTTGGGATAGGGAGTATCACTACATCACAAAATGCGGTGAACAAGTAACAACGCAGAAGAACTGGGATGAAAATTGCGGTAAGGCTTGTACACGCCACAGAACAGAAGACATTACAACGGAGGGAAACCAATGAGACCATGCCCAAGCTGTGGGGGTGACTGCGGTTACACCAAAAAGAAAGGGTGTCAGTATCAATCTGGAGAGAGTGAATGGATAGGACTCACAGATGAGGAAATTGAAACCATTTATGCAGAGTGCAATGTATGGGACAAATTTGAATACGAGCGAATGCTTGAAGCCAAGCTGAAGGAGAAAAATGGATACTGAAGAAATCATAGCCAAGATACAGGCTAACCAATGGTGGCCTTTCGACCGCGTTGATCCCAAGATTCTTGATGAGGTCATGCGAAGAGATAAACAACAATTAACTGATGACATAGGAGAAGCATTATTATGACTGACGCATTGATTTGGGCATTTGCCCTTGGTGGGGCGGTAGCGGTATTTTTAGTTGCTTGCGTACTTGCGTGGAGTTTTATACAGGAGCATAGCGATGACTGAAGAAGATGAAGAGTTCGAGCGCATAGCATCAAGATGCAGAGAGACACAACTTGCCAAGGAAGCGCGTTGGCAAGACCACACTAAGGATTGTCCTAATTGCGCTAGGATGCGTGAGGACATAAATGTATTGATGAAACGCCTTGAGCGTTTACTATCGGAGAAAAGATGAAATGTCCCGAATGTGGAACATGGACAGTAGTGTTAGAAACAAGAACGACTGATAAGAATCATGTAACACGAAGGCGAGAGTGCGCCAACGAACATCGGTTCAGAACGCGTGAAGTGTTAATCAGTATAATCAAACCCAAGGAGAAAGAAGATGCTAGAAGGCGTAAAGATAGTAATTGAAAAACTGCAAATAGATGATTCAAATAAAGGACGTTGGCTTGATATAGCTGATGGTATTATAAAAGACCCCCAACAAATTTTTACTGAACAAGAGAGGAATGAAGTAAGAAATGTTTATCGTACGGCTATGCGCAAACAATTTAATGCCCACATCATTGATGAGCTAGCGGATAGACCCAAGGCGCGAAAACAAACTTTGCGAGAAGACATGAATAAGGTGAACAACTATGAGTGAAATGACTATACTTGAAGGCGTAAAGATCATAGCCGAGCGACTAGAAAACTTTCCTGATGAGTTTATTAAATGGAAAAGTTATATTCAATGGTCAATTCACGATTCTGAAAGCCCATTGGAAGATCACGAGAAAGTTTTTCTTTCAGATGTTTACACAAAAGCCAAACGCGCACAATACAATGCTGATGTTCTGAAACAAATTCAAAATGAGCCTAAAATAAAATACAAAACCGAAGGAAGATATGCAACATTATGGAGTGATCCGATGTCGGCATTTGGTAGCCCACAAATTAAAGCCGAAGGTCAGAATATTGGATATGGTACTTTAATAGATGCTAATAACAATTGACTTTGAGACGTACTACTCCAAGGACTTTGGCTTTAACAAGCTGACGACCGAGGAGTATGTACGCGATAAACGCTTTGAAGTTATAGGCGTTGCCGTTCAAGTAGATGATGGCGCGCCAGTCTGGTTCTCAGGCACACACGATGAGATAAGAAAGTTCTTGCGCAAGTATGACTGGAAGAACAGCATGCTTGTTGCACACAATACCTTGTTCGATGGAGCAGTTCTCCATTGGATATTCAACATCACGCCCATGATCTATGGCGATACGCTTTGCATGGCGAGAGCATTACATGGTGTGGAAGTAGGCGGTTCTCTAGCCAAGCTATCTGAAAGATATAAGATAGGTGTCAAAGGCACAGAAGTTAATGATGCGATCGGAAAGACCCGATTAGATTTCTCCCCCGAAGACTTGGCGCAATACGGAGAGTACTGCAAGAATGACGTTGCGCTGACGTACAAACTATTCAACATTATGTCTCAGGGTTTCCCCTACGAGGAACTACGCCTGATAGACATTACTTTGCGCATGTTCACCCATCCCATGTTGTACCTAGATCAGTCTGTGCTACGGGAGAGACTATCCAACTTGGTTGAAGAAAAGAACAGACTATTGCGTTCTCTCATGAGCTACCTGGAGTGCGCCAACGAAGAGGAAGTGCGTAAGAAACTCTCTAGCAATGCCAAGTTCGCCGAGGCTTTAAAGACATTGGGCATCGATGCGCCCAAGAAGGTAAGCCCTACAACTGGCAAAGAAACATGGGCGTTAGCTAAAAAGGATGAGGGATTCTTAGCCCTACTAGAGCATGAGGATACTGCTATTCAGCACCTATGCGCAGTACGACTGGGCACGAAGTCTACGCTAGAAGAGAAACGACTTGAGCGTTTCATCGAGGTGGGCAAGAGACACAATGACCTTGTTCCTATCCCATTAAAATATTATGGCGCACACACAGGTCGTTGGAGTGGGACAGACAAGATCAACTTTCAGAACTTGCCTAGCCGTGACCCAAATAAGAAAGCACTTAAGAATGCTATCGTGCCCCCCGAAGGTTACAAGATTATCAATTGCGACTCATCTCAGATCGAAGCGAGGGTACTCGCGTGGCTAGCTGGTCAGGATTCGATGGTCAAGCAGTTCGCCAACGGCGAGGATGTTTACTCGGTGTTCGCGTCAGAAGTCTATGAGCGCCCCATCAGTAAGAAAGACCCAACAGAAAGGTTCGTGGGAAAGACTTGCATTCTGGGTTTAGGTTATGGGACTGGCGCAAACAAATTACAGCACACGTTATCCACATCCCAGCCTGTCAGCGTAAAGATCGATTCGGAAGAGTCCGAGAGGATAGTTAACGTCTATCGGCAGACCAACGACAAGATACCCGATCTATGGAGCGAGGCAGATCGGATGCTGAACCAAATGATGAACTCAAAGTTTACACAAACGCTCTATTTTGGTCAGCACCAATGCGTTTGTTTCGATAAAGATGGGATTATATTGCCCAATACTTTACGAATACGCTACACAAATCTTAGAAGAGAGCAGATGGATGGCAAGACTAAGACTGTCTACGACTCTCGCAAAGGTACTATTTCCATATGGGGTGGTGCAGTTGTGGAGAACATTGTTCAAGCGTTAGCGCGGATTATCGTGGGTACTCAGATGGTGGAAATCAATGATAAGTATCCTATCGCACTCACAGTCCATGACGCTGCCGTTGTGATCGTGCCCGAGGATGAGGTCGATGAGGCGTTGAGTTATATAACTGGCATCATGTCTACCGCGCCATCGTGGGCACAGGGTTTACCAGTAGCATGCGAAGCAAAAGTAGGTGCATCTTACGGCGAATGCTGATAAGATTACGCATCAAAACTTTGGTTCAATATAGTCATGCAAAATTTAACTTGGTCATACTCTAAACTCAAGGACTATATAAACTGTCCGAAGCAGTACAACGCCGTTCATGTTACCAAGGAATTTCCAAAGCAGATGACTGCGGAAATGAGTTATGGCAACAAAGTACACAAGGCGCTTGAGGATTACGTTAAAGACAATACGTCTTTGCCGTCTAACTACGAACACTATGGTGCGCAGTTAGAACCTTTGCGCGTGATGGATGGAGTCAAGTATCCTGAGTACCGCATGGGCTTGACGCACGACAAGAAACCTTGTGCGTTCATGGACAAGAATGTATGGGTGCGTGGCATCGCTGACTTGCTGGTAATACAGGACACACATGCCTTTATTGTTGATTACAAGACAGGGAAGATCAAATACGCAGACCCCAAACAGTTGCAGTTGATGGCACTTATGGTGTTTGAACACTTCCCCCAGATTACAGTTGTTGATGGTGGATTATTGTTTGTTGCGCACAAGCAGTTCATCACCGAAGAATATAAAGTCGAAGACAAAGAAAAATTGTGGGGAGACTTTGAACCCGATCTAATGCGTATGTCTGTATCACATGAGAATGATACATGGCAAGCTAACCCAAGCGGACTGTGCGGATGGTGTCCAGTCAAAACATGTGAGTTTCATAAGGAGAGATAAATGCCTTACGTCAATAAGCCAAGGCCATATGCCAAAGAGTATCAGCAACAAAAAGCACGCGGTGAATTAAAGCGCCGTGAGGAGCGCCAACGCGCGCGCCGTGCCATCGACAAGATGTATCCTGATCGCGATAAAAATGGTGAAGCAGATATCCGACAAGGTAAAGATGTAGCGCATGTTAAAGCATTAGACAAAGGCGGTTCTAATAAGGCTGGTGTGTTCATTCAGACTGCACACGGCAACAGATCATTCAAGCGCGATTCTAAGGGTAACCTCGTATCAGAAACTACTAAATCTGAGAAGGGTGAAAAAAAGTTGAGCAAGGTCATAAAATTAAAGAAATGATACTTGACATTTTTTAAACCGCCCATATAATAATATCAACACCAAGAGATGTAGAGATTGAGTGGGAAGAAGTCGGTCATGGGTGCGCTGAACGTCTGGAGTCTGATCAGTAATCCAGCGTTAACACTTTAATCCCGATGCTCCACGCGGATCGCAACCGCAATCAGTCTCTACTTCTGTTGGTGTAGTGCGATAGACGAAGGACGCTTACCGTTGGGTTCGCAACGGCGCACGGGAGAATGGACATCCCACGAAATCCAAACCCCGCCAACAACTAACACGCATGGGGATTGACTGGACAGACTCTGTACTACGTGTTCCTTGCAAAGCAGAGGCAGTCCCCAGCCGTGTTGGTATCCAGTTGTCGGACTCAAACCGATCGGTCATTAGGTATTTAGTGGATCGTTAGCCTACTTTGCAGGGCAAAACAATATCAGGTAATCGGCGGGCTTTTTACTCCAGTAACCTTTCCCCGCGACAGGGTTACCCGTATGGGGGGCGAGTCCCCCCATTCGTCAATCATTTTTAATTCAGTTGAAAGGTAGTTAATGATTTTAATAGGCAACGAGGCAGTGAATTTTCAATGCCCTCACGACACCGCAAAGCTAATCAAGCATTGCATAGCGCGTTCAGAGATACTCGGTACACATGGTAATATATCTGATGTACTTGTTTATTTTAATCTCGAGGAAATGCAAGAGCTATCCAAGGTAGCGGGACATGTAGTAAAAGTTCCTTCACCCATAGAATACTCTTACGCCTGGCCTGGGATGTTCAAACCATTTGATCATCAGAGAGATACTTCTAGATTTCTTACACTCCATCGTAGAGCCTTCTGCTTTAACGAAGCGGGTACAGGCAAAACATCGGCGGCGATATGGGCGGCGGACTACTTGATGAACATGGGTCTCATCAAACGTGTGCTAGTCATTTGCCCACTCTCAATCATGCAAAGCGCATGGCAAGCCGATTTGTTCAAAACAACTATGCACAGGACATGTGGCATAGCGCACGGCAGTACATCCAAGCGTAAGAAAATTATCAACGGCACATATGAGTTTGTTGTCATCAACTATGACGGCGTGAATGTTGTCGAGAAAGAAATTGCACAGGCTGACTTTGACTTGATCATCGTAGACGAAGCCAACGCATACAAAAATCCTTCCACGAAGCGTTGGCGCACTCTCGCGCGTCTGATCAAAGCAAACACTTGGCTATGGATGATGACAGGCACACCATCAGCGCAGTCACCAGTCGATGCGTTTGGGCTCGCCAAGCTCGTTTCACCGCAAAGAGTACCCAAGTATATGAACGCTTGGAAAGACATGGTGATGACGCAATTAACGCGGTTTAAGTGGGTTCCGAAACCCAATGCCAAAGATACTGTGTATAGCGCCTTGCAACCCGCGATCCGATACGAGAAGGCACAATGCCTTGACCTTCCTGATTTGATCTATCAGACAAGACTTGTACCACTTACACCGCAAGCTACTAAGTTTTATAGAGAGTTAGTTAAAGAGATGCAGATACAGACAGTAGGCGAAACTATAAGTACAGTCAACGCCGCCGCGTCTCTATCAAGATTATTACAGTTGTCGGGTGGTGCAGTCTACACCGATGGCGGTAATGTAGTTGAGTTCGATGTGTCACCTAGACTCAACGTTATGCTAGAGGTGATTGAGGAAACATCTAATAAAGTTCTAATATTTGTTCCGTACAAACATACACTAACACTTATTAAGACTTTCCTAGATAAACATGGAGTAACCAATGCAGTAATATCAGGCGATGTCAGCGCGGGTCAACGCGCTTCAACATTTAATAATTTTCAAACTATGGTAAACCCGAGGGTTTTACTCATCCAACCACAAGCGGCCTCACATGGTGTAACATTGACCGCCGCCGACACAGTTATTTTTTGGTCGCCTGTAATGTCAGTCGAAACTTATCTACAATGTATAGCCCGCATTGACAGAGTAGGACAAAAAAATAAAATGACAGTCATACACCTTCAAGGGTCTGAGGTGGAAAAGCGCATGTATACGATGTTGCAGAACAAAGTTGATTTGCACGAAAAATTGGTAGACCTATACAACGAGGAGTTAGAAGATGAATAACGCAGAAGAATTAGTCGCAGACTTTATTGAGATGCGCAGAGCAAGAGAAGCACTCAAAGCAGAATATGAAGCAGAAGATGCAGACATTAAAGATGCAATGGAACAGATCAAGGCGGCTTTGCTTGCGATCTGCACAGAGACAAACACCAACGGATTAAAGACTTCAAGTGGCACAGTAACGCGCCAAGTGAAGGAGCGTTATTTCTGTACTGACTGGGATGAGTTCAAGAAGTTTATTGAGACCGAGGGGTCGATTGATCTGCTTGAGCGCCGTATCAGTCAAAAGAATTTTAAAGAATTTATGGAAGGCAGAGAAGGACTCCCTGTCGGCATAAATGCCATGCGTGAATACGATATCGTAGTTCGCAAGGCTTCAGTTAGTTCAACATTAGTTTAAGGAAAATCCATGAGCAACGATTTAGCAACAATTTTAGGCGTAGACAATCTAGTAGAACTTGGTCTTGATGAAGATACCAAGGCGGTAGCGGGTAACGCAACTGGCGGTAACGTAAGAATCTCTATCGAGGGTCGAGTGTTCCGCAAGATAGTAGGTGGTAAAGAGGTCTCTGTAAATGGAGATAGCTCCATGAATGTTATCTTTGTTAAGATGGCGCATGAAGCATCACGCCAATACTACAACTCAACATACAAGAAGGGTGTTAAACTTGCACCCGCTTGTTGGTCAAATGATTCTAAGACTCCCGATGCGGAAGTCGAAGTGCCACAAGCAAGCTCATGCGCTGAATGTCAACAATCTGTTAAAGGTTCAGGCACAGGCGGTACTGGCACGGCATGTCGTTTGTCTTGGAGAACTGCAGTTGTTCTACCCAACGATCCCGCTGGGCATGTACATCAGTTAGTTTTACCCGCTACTAGCACGTTCGGTAAGGAAGAGAATGGCAGATGGCCTTTCAGACCCTACGTTCAAATGCTTGCTAACAATAACGTGAGTGCTGGCAAGGTCATCACCAAGATGGAGTTTGATATCAACTCTCCAGTTCCACGCTTGTTGTTCTCTCCTGTCGGGGCTGTACCTGAAGCACACAGAAATATTCTCTTAGCGCAGAGCAAAACTCCCGCAGCGGAGAACGCTATCAAACTCACAGTGTACAAGTCTGATACACAAGTTGAAGCGCCTGAAGTAGCAGAGCCAGTCAAGCGCGATGTGAAGAAGCCTACGCCTGAGAAGGTAGAAGATGTAAGTGACATTGTCAAGAAATGGACTAAGAAGTAATGCCACGCACATACAGTACTGACTTTGTTGATACTGTGCAGGGAGCAAGCTCGTATCGGCTAGGCATTGACCTAGCCGCTACTTGCATCAAGGCAAAATTCCCCGCCGCCTATGTAGCACAAGTCTTCAACACATCTCGACAAACCATATACTCATGGTTTAGAGGTAGCCCCATTCGCTTTAAAAAACGTGCGAAGATTGAAACATTCATCGAACTTGTAGAGGAGGATTTAAAAAGAGGTTTGCTACCATGCAAGAACCTCGCTGACGCACGCGCCTACTTAAAGGATATGGTTGGTCATCCAATTAAAGTAGGTTAATCAATTGTAACCATAGCGGGGGTGTCCCCGCTATTTTTGTCTCTGCGAAAATGAACAAACAATTTTTTGAGAAGATTTTCCCAACGCAGGGGTATGTGTGCATTGCTGGAATAGATAAAGATGGAAAGATAACACCAAGATTTGCTACGAATATAGATCAAGCGCTTGCCATAGCACAGAAGTTTATAGACGCAAATATTAATGTTTACTTCACACCAGGAACTTATTCTGGACTCAGACGTACTGCCGACACATGTGTGTTTGTAAAGGCATTTTTTCTTGACTTAGATGTCATGCACGGAAAGAATAAATACGATAGCAAGGAGGCCGCGCTATTAGATATTGATCGGTTCTGTACAGAAATTAATTGGCCTTTACCCGTGGTCATAGATTCAGGTGGCGGGATACATGCTTACTGGATACTAGATGACGAGATTGCGGGGGAAGAATGGAAGGAGTATGCAAGGCAGTTTAAGCAGTTATGCTTAGACCACAAAATGGTGATTGACGAAGGCGTACCCGCTGACGCGGCGCGTCTGATGAGAATCCCAGGAACATCTAATTATAGATACGATCCACCCATGCCATCGTCATTGCTGACTGATGTGCAGACTCACCCCTTTGAGAACCTAGCGCACGCCTTGGGTAGTATTGCTCCCAAGTTTGACCTAAAGAATGTTGAGAAGGGTTTAGATGACGACACTAAAGCTATCTACGATGCAAGAAAGAATAACTTTGAATACGATTTTGCAACGATAGCGCAAAAAAGTTTGGAAGGAATAGGCTGTGGACAAATCAAGAAACTACTCACCGAAGTTGGTTGCGAGGAGCCATTGTGGTACGCTGGAATATCTGTCGCCAGCAGGTGTCGTGATGGCGATACTGCCATACATACAATGTCAGAACACGACCCACGATATGACGCCGCGAATACAGATAGAAAGTCGGCGCAATCCCTTGCCGCCGCTGAATGGTCTCATGGCTGTGAAGCATTTGAACGAGCCAACAGAGCAGGATGCGAGGGATGCCCATACAAAGGAAAGATATCAGGGCCTATCAAACTTGGAGAAGTTCTCCGAACTCCAGACCCAGTGGAGCAGGCCGAACAAAATAGCCCCGAAGAGGACACACCTAGGCAAGTGGAGGGAAAAAGGATAGTCTTCCCTGACTTCCTCAAACCCTTTTCTAAAGGCGCAAGTGGAGGCGTATACTTTACCCCCGCGCCAAGATCGACTAAGAAAGGAATGGTACAAGACCCAGACGAACTATTACTACCCTTTGCAACTTACCCTGTGCAACGTTTATATTCTCCTCACGATGGTGAGTGCTTGGTAATGAACGTTGAATTACCCCTTGAAGGGATTAAAGAATACTTCTTGCCCTTGAAGGATGTCGGATCGCAAGAGAAACTGAAAACAATACTACTGAACAATAGCGTCACCTTTGAGCCAACACAAATCTCCAAAGTGCAGAGCTATCTAGTGAAGTGGTCAACTTATTTAACCTCAACTAAGAGAGCGGATATCATGAGAATTCAACAAGGATGGACAGAAAATTTAGAATCGTTTGTACTCGGCAATCATGAGTATATGGCTGACGGATCAGTGCGCTATGCGCCTACATCCCCGATGTCAAAGAATGTTGTTAAGCATCTGCATGAGAGCGGGAGCTTTCAGATGTGGAAAGAAGCCGCGCAGATGTTCAACGACCCAGGCTATGAGTGGCATGCGTTTACTCTTCTTTGCGGGTTCGGTTCCATACTCATGGAATTAACAAACGTTAACGGAGTCACACTCTCATTGGCGGGGCCCCCAGGATGCGGTAAGACTGGAGCTATGCTTGGCATGAGTAGCATATGGGGTAAACCCGATGCACTAGCTGTGTTCGATGGTACGCAGAACGCATTGATCCAGCGGATGATTACTCTGAAGAATATTCCGTTTCCTTTGGATGAGCAGTCCAATGCAGACGGCAAGTTCATGTCGCATTTGATCTATAACATTTCATCAGGTCAACCCAAGATCAGATTGAAAGCCTCTACCAACGAGGAGCGTGAAGCATCGTTCAACACCAAGCAGATCGGTGTCATCACTACCAACACGCCAATGAAAGATATCATGGCTATCTTCAAGTCTAACACCAACGCAGAGAATGTGCGGTTACTTGAACCATACTTGAATATGCCCAATGTTCCTGGGTATGAGTTAACTGCGGAGCGCGGTAAGGTGATGTTTGATGTATTCAAAACACACTATGGCCACGCAGGACCTATCTTCATTAAAGAAATATTTAGACGAGGCGTACCTGAAGTCAAGAGCTCTGTCGATAAGATGTATCTACGCATAGGTGAAGACTACACGCGCAATAGCGAGTATCGTTTCCTTGCCAATCTAATGGCAGTAACCCGTAAAAGCGGAGAAATCTGTAACGATATATCACTATTCAGCTTTGATCTAGACAGAATCTTCTCTGTGGTAGGCCAAGACTTTATTAATATCATCAACGGCAAGGCGCGAGACGACCTCAACAACCGCACCGATATCCTTGGTGACTTCATCAATAAGAACATTGCCAACATCCTAGCGATCAACGGCGGCAAGGTTAGCACTGAGCCACGCAACGCGCTGTACATTCGTGCTGAAGTGGATGAAGGTTTAATCTGGATATCATCCTCTGCCATGAAAGACTATCTGCGGGATATCAAGCTAGGCCCCAAGGAGTTTGAGATGCGCCTAGAGCAGTCAGGCATACTCAAGGGCAAGTTCAAGAAACAGATGGCCGCTGGTTGGCGGGACGCGGTAGGTTCGCACAACGTGCAAGCCTATAAGATCGAGATGGACATATCCTACTTATTCAATGAAAAAGAGACTGACGGAATCGCAACCGCTTGACGAGCCAACTTGGATATTCCCATACACAGGCATGGACATCGGGGACAGCTTCTTTATACCAACAATGCGCCCCGCGTACATGTCCTATGTAATCGACACTACGGCAAAGCAGTCTGGCATTAGATGCCGATGCTTTACTACAATCGAGAAGAATGTTCTCGGTGTTAGGGCATGGAGAGTTACTTAGGGTTTTATGCCTGAGATAGACTCGAAGTTGTTCAGCAGTTGACGCTTAACTAGATTCTCCATGTTCACCACTTCATCCAGCTTTTCTTTGCGATCTTTGATGGTTATGTCTCTATTCGCGCGAATTTGATTGGCGTACGATCTGAGTTGCTTCAGAGAACCATTGATTTGCTGGTTATAGAAGTTAACAAGATAGTAATCTGTTGGATTATCTTGCATGTAACGTTCAAATTGTTGAGGATCAGCTTTTACCGCATTAACACGTTTCTCCATAGCTTTGATTTCATTTTCTACTTTGCTAAACTCCCGTGCGTCTACGTTGGATTTAGAGCCAAAGAAACTATTTAAGAATAGTGTATCGTTCTTTAAGTCTATATCTTTTTGACCTGTGACTGACAATCCCAAGTTTGTAACACCTGTCAATGCTTTTGCCATACCATCAACGTAATTACTGGCAAAGAAATATATAGTGTTTGGACTCCAATCTACAGAACCGTTGGTTGCATTGAACAACTCACGGGCTGCGTATTTATATAACTCAGGAATGTTATCACCACCTGTAAACGCATCGCCATAACGAGTCTGGCGGTTGTTATATATCTCCCTACCTAAGCCATCCATATTCATCACATACTCAAAGAATGGGCGCAATGGTGAAGGCGTTACAGAATCCAAAGCCCATGCTGGGAAGTTATCCACAGGGCTAATCCTAGATACTGGAATAGGCAAGAATGAATCAAGTCCTGTCGTAACAATATTAGACAACCCATCAGCCATCGATGTGCGCCCAGCAAACATAGCCGCGATCTGTGCGCCAGCCGCTGCGAATGAGCCTAGACCAAAGCCCCAAGGTATTTGGATAATAATGTCTGTACCTGGAATCGGGAATCTTGCATAACGAGTCCATCTAGACATATCGTCAGACAAAACTTTATTACGACCCTGATCATCATCTCCAGACATCATAGAAGCCATTAAGAACATGCTTACACCAACGCCTGTCAAAGCGGCAGCCATAACACGGGCATGATGCTGACGTTCTTTCATTGAAGCTAACGCATCGTCTATCTGCTTATCAGACATGCCGCGTTCTTTTTCGTTAGCCCTAAACTCTGCTTCTTTAATAGAAGCAAATGCAGGAGCTAATGCTTCAATAGCACGTACAGCGCCTGTAGCTGCGGGCCTAAAGAACATAAATAATGCACCAGCATTCTTTCCCCAACGACCAACTTGTTCAAAGTTAGCTAAATTCTTAGCGTATTCAATTGCTTGAATTTCTGCATCAGCTTCGGCTTTTGCAGGGTCCATACCTTTAGCTATATTTTCTTTAGCGAATTCTTCTTTTAAGAATCGATAAGATGCCACGCGGCTAGACAATTCAAACATGTCGTTATAGATGTCTATGAAACCATCTATCTGGTCTTTCTTTTGTAGAATGCCAGAACGCCCAACCTCTTTAATTAGCTGGTCTAGCGCGCCTTTAGCCGCCACGCCTTGTAGATACGAAACCTTACCACCTTGTTTCACATAGTTATCTAGATCACGATAATAACGTTCTTTATCAGTCAAACTATTGTAGGGTTTGTCACCACCAGCAAGTTTTTCAATTTCGTCAAACTTACCATTAGCGTAAAGTCTAGAATAGTTTAATGATTTGCCTAGACCACCACTAGCTACTTCAGATGAAATAAATGTAAGCAATCTACCTGCTTTGGCTGGGCCTAGTTCAGCGCCAATCGTAAAAGCATTGGTGAGCGCATCGCGCACAAAGTTCATGGGCGCAAACGCAGGATTGTATCGAGTATGCGTCTGCCCTATGCCACTGGTTAGATTGTTGATAGCATCCATAATAGGTTGGCTTTCCCTATACGAACGGCGTAAGGCTTCGAGCTGGCGCTTATCTGTGATCTTGATGATGTCGATAGTTCCATCTTCGTTGTGATGTAATATTTTATCTTGCCCAACAATAGACTGCTTATTAACTACGCCACGAAAGCGTTCATCAAAGTTAATTCTATCTGTCTTTGGATTGAACTGGCCTTGCAGTATTTTATCGTTTACTGCATTCTGTATAGATAGGGTCAAGTCTCTACGGCCCGCACGCATAGCAGATGTCGCACCATCAGCAAGGGATTGAAGAATTGCATTCTCAGATTCAGACAAACGACCTTCCATTCGATCTTGGGCTTCTTGCATCTCGCCGCCCAACTTTTGAGAGTCAAAGTCTAAGTCTTGAGCAGCTTTTGTAATATCTTTTGGGCGTCCTTTGAACGGAACGTAGTGGTCGAAGTCATAGAACTCAATAATGTTCGATACTGGCTTAGACTGGTAGTTAGCCATCTTATTGAGGAATTTAGTTTGTTTATGGACTTTTTGTAATTTAGCTTCGACTTCATCAATTTCTGCTTTAAATTCAGGTATGTCTAATTTTTGTTTAATTACATTAATTTCATGCGGTGTTCTATTAGCGATTACGTTGTATGCAGGATTGTTAATGTCGAATGCTTTTGGATCGACTTCCTTAAACTCAGGCTCACCACGCTTCTTGATTACTTCTTGCCGCTTGGCACGGAAAGGAGAGTTTACATCGTTCTGCACACTGTGGATGATCTTGTCCATCATTATCCGCAGTTGCGTAGGGGTATTCCCTAATGCTTCTAGCTCTTTTGGGTTACCCAGTAGGCGCAGAACTTCATCTCTAAAAGCATAAGCAGAATACTTTTTGCCGTGAAAATCTAATATCTGATTGGTTTCATCAAGCGGTACATTGAGCATGAACAGCACTGCACGGCGCTCTGGCTCATGCCTTGTCTCCAGTATCAAGTGCAGTTCAGCCAAGGCTTCTTTAACATCGATACCGCGTCTGTCAGCATATTTCTTAACAGCTTCATTAGATTCATTTACATAAGTTTTCATATGTCTATTGAATAAATCAACAGCCATACCTGATGAACGGGTAATCTGCCCATAGACGTTATTAATTTTATCGCCTAGGCGTTCTACCATGTTAAACAAAACTCCTCTATCTTCAGCAAGTTTTAAAGGATAGCGATCATTCTGGAACCGCTCGACCATCCACTGTGCGCCTTGTTTAGTTAATAATCCTCTCATACTTGCTCTGATATTGCGCGTCTGAACCATTGGCCTGGCTTGGTTGAGTGCCTCTTGCACTATTTCTTCAGCCGTTTGTGGCGCAGTAGGTGCTTCCTTGGTAGTAAACCCAAGTGTCTTGCCTACTTCTACACCACTCTTTGGAGGAGCGCTAACAATATCTTCAAAGGCTTTGAATGCCTCTGCTTTGAAATTAGACTGGTCATCGATCAATCCCAAGAACTGGAAGATAGACCTGATGAAGTCAGTGAATGCATTTGTGTTTTTACTAAATATAGAATTTTCTTTGGTGATTGGCGTTGCCTCTAACGCCTTTTGAAACTCAGCGTCTGTAATGGCATGGGCTATGAACTCGTACAAATCCTCATAAGCCTCTGGGAACTTAGCACTCAAGTCTCCTCTAGACTGTTCCATCAAGAACTCAAGATGCACCATCGCATCGCCTCTTGTATTGTCTTGAATCTTGTCGTTTATATAGTCATAAATAGACTTAACTGTAGCCGCATGGGTTAGTTCATGCAGCATGACTGTTTCATCCATGCCTTCCTTGGTGGCATAGATAGTGTCATTGTTAGGATTGTATTCAGCCACTCTGCCATCAGGCAAAGAGTTAACAAACTTTAGCTTGGTGTTAAGCTTTAGATTATTGAACAGCGTAGCAAGCGACCTATACAAAGGATTATCAGACGCAGTACGGATATTTTGAATAACCGCTTGCATATCGCTAACATCAGGAGGTAACGGTGCTTCTTTAGCTTTGCGTTTGCCGTGTATTTCTTTAGCTAATCTATTAGCAGATTCATCATGCTCTTCACCATTTGTAGGATTGGTAGAAAAGTAAGAAGTCTTTTGCTCTGGAGTTAGCTTATCGTAGGTAGGCAGTTGACGATCTTCATTACCCTTCTGCTCATTGTGATACTCTGCCGCCGCATTGTAGTCATCAATCTGATCTTCAGTATGCGTTACAGGTTCTGGGGTTGGGGCTGTTTGTTTTTCTTCTTCTGCTTGCTTGGTTTCAGTGGTCTCAGTGACACTAGATTCTCCTTCTACTTTTGGCTCTTCTCTTTTAAGAGTATTTAAAAATTCTTTTGCTTCGTTTACATTTGCTGGTGATAATACAGGTGATCCTAGCGTTATAGCATCTGTTTCAGGATTTTGATATTCAACAGGTTCTAATAAATCACTAATAATTTCTTCGTTAGTAAGTTTTTTATTATTGTTGAAGTGATCTATAAGATTTGTTTTTTGTTCTTCAGTTAGTTTTTTTACTTCAGGTGGTTGAGCAAATGATTCTTTAAGCTGTTCGGATGTCATCTCCGACAGTTTTTTTGGTTTAGGTTGTTTTACTGGAGCTTGTTGTTCTGCTTCTCTGACAGGAGTGCTTGGTACATTTTCTCCAGCAGAAACCACTCCTGCGGGTTCAGTTCCTCCAACTCCTGTGGCAGGGGCCACGTTTGTATCGGTTCCGCTAGATACTGAAACGCCTGCTCCAGTTGGTTCTTGGATAGGTTGAGCATTAGGTGTCTCCGTTGGTTGTAAGGGTCCAAGTCTGATAGCTTCGTTGGCGAATCTAGTAGATGGCTTAACGCCTGTCTTTTGTGTGAACGCATCTGCAAGTTGTTTAGCATTTAAGTTGGGGTTAGCCGCCAAAATACCACGCATACCTTGCACAACTTTATTAACGGTTTCACTAGTATCCGTTGCATTTAATTCTGTTGCAGGCGCTGCTTGCGGAGGTAGCGTAGGTACTTTTTCAGGAGATGTGTTTTGCGCCATCTCTTGTTCTAAGATTTTAAATCCTGGTGTCTCACCTATAGGCGCTGCAGCTTGAGGTGCAGTTGGTGCTTGAGGTACAGTAGGTTCTGTAGGCGCTGTAGCACCAGGTTGTTGAGTTGCTAGCTGATCTAACACTTGTTGTGCTGGTGTAGCACCTTGTACTGGGGCCTTCTCTTCGCCTTTGCCAAACGCTACATTTGTAGCGGCAGTAATACCTGCACCACCTAGACCGCCCTTTAGTCCTGCATTTAGGAAGCGCTCAAAGTTCTCTGGGGTAAAGAAATCTTTATGCTGATCCACATAACGCTCTGCGGCTGCGCTAGACATTTCTTGCAATGCTTCGGTGCTACCCTCAGTAGCTAGCCCTTCCAATGCCCCCTTGCCTGCGCGTTTGTACCACGCACCAATAATACTTTCTTCAGGGATATTGGCAAGTTTGGCTTTGCGCATTAGATTCAAAGGTGTCAGGGCATCAAGCACAGAGTTGAACCCACCGAAGATTAGCGCCGCGCCAAGGTCTTCTTTGCCAGTAGATTGATAAACGCCCTGATATACATCAGGTATGTTTTGCGCCGCAGAGCCAGCCAATGCGCCTGTTGCCTCGTACTTGAGCGCCGTGCGCTTGGCAGCTTCTAGGCCAGCGTCTAGAGCTTGTTTCTTTAGAACTTCTTCGCCTACGCCCTCGGCCGCACCTTTCATCACGGCATCTTCTGCCGCCGCTTTAGCCGCCGTTATCGCGCCACGTCCTGCAATGGTTGCTGCCCCACCAGTAAACAAACTAGGGAGCATGGATGGTATAGCTTCGCCAACTGACTCGACAATATATTTGACGCCAGTTCCGATATCTTTGATGTCTTTATATGACGGTACTTCAGATGGATACCGCTTTTGGATTTCTTTCTCAGTCTCTGCGGCTTCCTGCATCTGCCTTTTGGCATACTCATCAGCGCCAAATGCCTTACCAATCATGGCAGGCGCAACGTCACCTAGCAAAGACTCAAGTTGCATAGCCCCGCGCTTAACAGACGGGATGAATCCATAATCTGGTTTAGGTTCTATTGGTTTTGGTTGTGGTTCTGGTTCAGGAAAAAAGTTTCCTTTTAGTATTTCTAAATCTGAATCAGTCAAACCTTTAGGGCCTTGAAACCCATAGCGTTTACCGTCAGGTCCTGTGATTTGATATGTTGCCATATTAATCTTCTAAAGGTGATAATCCGCTTGTCATAGATGCAAGCACGTTTCCATACTCTTCTTTGTAGTATTTATTATGCAACATGGCTGGTGTTACGCCTTGATTTTTATAAGTCATAGCAGTATTAATATCTTTAAACTCATCAGCTACACGTTTCTGTGCCCTTGATGATGCGAGGCCAGATAGTTGTGCTTTCTTTAAATCAGCATTAGCGTTTGCTGCCGCATAGTGCGCCGACTTAATACCTTCATCAGACATATTATGCCTAATCATTTCTTTAAGTTTTTGATGTTCAAGCATTATTTGTTGCATATTATGGGTTGATTCTACAGCAGCCCTAGTATTGCCTTTTTCTACGGATGATTGATACCTAGTTTGTTCGATTTGTAATTGAACAGCAAGTTTTTGCGCATCTCTTGCCATCTTATCAGTGTCGCTAATAGACTTAGCGTACTCAGGACCAGCAGCCGCAGCGCTACGCAATAGGCCAGCAAAACCTTGGTTACCCGCGACTCCTGGTTGTGCGGCATTGGCAGCTAACTGAAAACCAAAATTCATCAAAGCATTTTTTCCGCCTTCCGCTTTAATTTTTTCAGGCTCTGCTTTTTGTTCAGTAATTAAATCATTGATACTTTTAAATAATTCTTCATCGCCTTCACCAAACATTTTTTTGGCTTTTCTAACATTATCTAGATATTCATCCATGCTATAGCCCATACCTTTAGCAGCATCTGCTGCCTCACTAAATGTAGGATGACTAATTACATCTTTAATATCTTTATGTTTATCTAGTAAATTAGAAATATTTGATGGAGTAGTTGGCTTTTTATTAAAATCTTCTAAAGCTTTACCGTAGTAGCTATCTGTAGGAGTTGTACCGCGACCCCCACCTACTGTGGCTTTATATTCATCTTTCTTTGATTTAGTAGCATCGGCTTCATTAAGAATAGCAGATGCAAAAGCAGCATCACTTCCGATATCTCCAAGCATAGCTTCTCGGGCTTCAGGATGAGCTTTAAGATAACGTGTATTAAGATCAGATAATCCTAATCCAACAGTGCCTACTGCGCCCATTGGCGAAGCAATTTCATCCCCAAGTCCTAGCCAAGAAGTTAATCCGCTACCTAATGTTCTACCAGCAGCAGTAGGCACTCCACTAAATGCACTAAGAGGTAATTTAGATAAAATGCCTTTTCCCACCTCGTAAAGAGCTGGGGCAGCTCCAGCTAGATACGCATATGGCCCGATATTACCGCTAGTTTCTTCGCCTTCATTACCACCTTTTGCAAATGCCACGGGACCGCCATCACGCATACGCGCAGTGCCACGGAACGACATTTGTTGTTGGGCAGCTTGTTGTTCTGCCATAGATGTTGGATGTTGGAGCATCTGCTGAATCTGAGCATCGCTCATGTTATCCATCATTCTATAGATTTCAGTCTCAGTCGGATCGGTTACATCTCCACCAATTGCAAACTGCATATTATAGTTAAGACGATTTTCTCTATATCTAGTCATAGGGTCTTCATAATGACTTAGAGATAAACGACCTCCACCAACATCTGTACCAAATCCAATATGACGGCCACCATGTTCATCCATTTTAAAATTTGGACCTTGTATATGGCTTCCACCTATACCAGCAGTTAAATTACTATTCTGACCAATAGGTATATCCAAACCAGCTTTATAAGACGCGCCCATAGGGTTATCAGCGGCGTAGAACATAGGTTGTACTTGGCGGTCTTGTACTAAAGATTGATTATCTTCTCCAGAATAACCTTTTACATGGCCGCCGTTTTTATAGCTACTGACAGAGCCACCCTCTGCTTTCAATGCAGCCGCTGCGCCAATACCTAAACCAGCAACTTGTCCTAACATACTACCAGGAGATTGGTAGATAGCAGAAGTTTGATTAGTCATGGGCAAGCCACGAATCATATTCTGCATGAAGTTCAACTGCTGATATGGATAGTTCTGGAAGTTCAAGAAGTTTTGATAAGCCTGATTATCCATATTCTGAGCTTGCTGTTGCTCAACACCACCATACTGCGCTTGCTGTTGGTTGATGGCCATGTTCTGTTGATACTGCGTATTGCCAATATTTGCCAGATTAGTAGCCGCTTGATTAGCAGTATTCAATCCTTGGAGTCCAAGGTTAGCACCAAACTGCCCTTGTTGTGCATTAAGGTTAGCCGCAGCTTGAGAAGCATTTTGCTCAGTATTAAACTGTTGCGCACCTTGCGCATAAGCGTTGTATAACCCTTGGCCAATTGTATTTTGTTGGGCTAACTGATTGTTTAGATTAGTAGCCGCGTTCTGTACACCAAACCTTGACCCACCAAATGCTCCTGCATTAGTAGCTTGTGCGTTAGCTGTTTGTTGCGCTGCTCCCTGCTGCTGATTAAGCAACGCCAACTGAGGATTCAATACATTCATCACATACGGATTCATGTATGACTGCGCCATACCAGGACTTGTGAAGCTTTGTGTCTGGTAAGGGTTGTATGTATAGTTTGTATTTAAAGCATTAAGCCCAGCCGTACCAGCCAACGCAGAAGCATCTTGCAACTGTGGCGCGGCCTGCATATTACCGATATTGGTAAATGCTTGTTGTTGCAAAGGACTGAACTGCGCAGTTGTCTCACCTTGATACTGCTGATAAGGATTCTGATTAACATCAGTCAGCGCTTGAGCTTGCCCTAAGAGTTGTTGAGCATAAGGCGCGGTCTCTGGCGAAAAGCCATAATTAATCTGTGATACCTGTGTAGGCGTACCAGATGAAGACGCTGTTGGGTTTTGACTTGTTGACGCTAATGCTGTTGTTGTCATGATTTGTCCTTATGCTGGAAGGTATCTATCGGCTTGGGTATTTTTAGCTACCCTACCTTTACCTACAGTACCGCCACGGGCAGATTGAACTCTATCCATCATGGCATACAGTTTTCTAGCACCTGCGTCTGTCGAACCATTTCCTAGCTCAGACACAATACGCGCAGGTACAACGAATTCTCCATCTGCTAAACGCGCTGGACGGCCTTGCCCAATAGTAGCAGGAATAGAATCAGAAACCCCATCGCCTGGGCCTTTTAGTAAACGGCCGCCATCAGAGTAATCCCCTAGATGACCTATGCCACCTTGGGCATACATAGCACCGCCGCCCGCAGCATTTATTGATCCACCAGTGGCAATACCTGATGTATCTCCGCTAGTCGTTGTTGTCCCTACTCCAGTATTAGATGAAGCCGTTGAAGCTGCTGTTCCTTGAGCGGTCTTAATGTGTTGCAACACTTCAGCCAACGGTACACCAGTAGCCGCAGCCAATTGCTCCGCGCTAATGTTATTCCCGTGCATCCAGTTAAGCCAATCAGAATCAGATAGATTTGGGTTAGAACTTAAATAGCTAGTGATTTGCCTATTAGACATACCATAGCTTTGCTTACCAGTATTTGGATCATAAGTTACTGGCATAAAGTCAGGATTAGTCACATACTTTTTAGTAGCTGGGTCAAATAGATATTGTTTAGTAGAAATATCTTGTTCAGGCAAGCCCATCACAGATGTATCATAATCTTTAGATATCTGCCCTGTCGGAGTGATTGGATTTAATATTGGGTTAACATCTGATTTACCCATCAAATAAGCATAGTCAGCCGCAGACTGACCTGTATTACTTGTTGCCACAGGCCCAGGAGAACCGCCCACATGCCCACCACCTTTTGTATAGGCATCAATAATCTGAGCCATAGTAGGCGCATTGGCACTCATCGCTGGCTGCGAGATTGTCCCATTAGGGTTGACAAGCGCATTGCTACCACCAACGCCAGAAGCTAATGCTGATGCAGGCGCAGTAGCAATATTTGTTGGCGCAGCTACATTTGTAGTTGTACGATTAACAGGATTCAATACTATTGGTACATTAGTGCCAGGTGCTGTGTATGTATTTAATACAGTGCCATTTTGTGTTGTGACTGTATTTGTACCAGAAGGTGTGGGAGTCGGTGTTGGCGTAACCGTTTTAGCTGCTGGCGATGCATACGGCCCTTTTGGATCAACTGCATCATACAATTTTTGAATTGTAGCGGGGTCCATTTTAAGAGCCGCAGCCATCTGAGAAGGAGGCACATGCCATGCGTCCATCTCTTGGGCGAGCTGGGTGTTACCTGCAACATTACCAGCAAGATTATTGGTCGCTCCAGTATCTGCATATGCTGTGTGCACGGCGTTACCAATGTCAATATTAGCGGGGTTAGTACCTAAAGAAGTATCAAAAGAACTTACCGCTGCAGTTGTTGGGTTAGCTAAAGCAGCCGCTGAAAATGGATTTGCATTAGACGCCGCCCATGCGTTATAAGCCGCAGGATCAATGTTTGATGTCTTTTCAGCTGCAGCAACAGCAGCAGGATCATTTAAATTAATACCACTTGTTTGAACGAACTGCGCAATTTGATTGGGTGTGTAAGTATTGTATACAGGAGCGTTTTCAGCAGCAGCCGCAGCAGGGCTTCCGTTGACATACAAACCTGGAGTATCTGTGCTACCTTGAGTTATACCCTGTGCAGCATTTGCCGCATTGCTTCCGTTAACATACAAACCAGGAGTAGCTGTATCTCCTTGAGCTAAACCTTGCGCATAATTAACTTGTTGCGGGGTCACATGAAATTGTTGTTCAGCAGCAGTAAGCGCATCACCAGATAAATTGTGTTGGGCAATATAGCTATTGATTGTATTAGGGTCATATACGGCATTAATGTTAGGATCAGTTGCTCCTCCACCATCGTAACGTTCAACAGAACCGCCACTAGCATAGCTAGTAAGGCCACCATTAGCACCAGTAACATAAGTTGGCTGGTTAAAACCTTGGAAGTTACTAGCAGGTATTGAGCCTTCAGATGTATATCTGCCCATACTGTAATGGTACGGCATAATCCTAGCTGTAGGAGAACTTGTGCTAGGCATAGGCGTAGTTGGTACAGCAGCCGCAGCCATAGGAGCTAGAGCCATCAAACCAGATTTAGCGAGTGAGCCGTAGCCGCCCATTTGATTAGCTAGCGCAGACGGACTATCAGCCGCTGCAGATAAACCAGAACCTATATTGCTCAAAGATTTTGTTACATCAACACCGTTAGGCAAAGCTTTTGAAACCGCATTTTGCACATATTGGTTGTAAGCATCTCCAGTTAATCCTTGTGCAGTAGCTTCTTGTGCAGCTTGATCAACTATAGCTGAAGCACTTGTAGCACCGCCTAGTCCAGAAAGGCCGCCCATCAAACTATCAGCGCCATAAGCACCAATACCAGCTATTAATCCTTTTTGGATGCTACCAGAAGCTACTGCATTAGCTCCGCCCACAGCCAAAGCTGTTTGCATAGGCGTCAATGCTTCCATACCTAATCCAGGCAATATGGCATTTAGTGCAACTGCTTCTAGTATTGGGGCAAGGCCAGACTGCCCAATAGAGCCTTTGCCAGCAAGAATTCTGACTGGATTTAAATCGCCTAAATCAAATCCCATAATATTCCCCAAATAAAGTTAAGTTTACCATATTAGCCTATTTTCCAGTTAGTTCCATTAGAGTAAACAGGCACAGTATTTGTACCACCACCAACCACCGTTGAACCAAAAGTCGTAACTGTTGCGTCCGATACAAAAGTTCTAGTTCCTGCATTGGTTGTGGATGCTGTTGGAAGGCTGGCTACTGTGGTTATAGATGTATTGGTGATATATGCATTAGTTAACGTACTCAAAACGCCATTTAATTGATTAAAAAACAAACGTAAAACGTTGGCTAGCCTATCTACATACTGTTTATCGTATTGGTCTGGGGCTATTGGCAGATTTGGTACTGCTGGATTAATTGGTTTTGTAGCCATTATCTGCGTCCATCGGGTCTGATATTAAAGCGAGGAGCGCCCAACTGCCAAGTCGTTCCAGTTTTATTGGACTCCATTTTGAAAATCATTTGGCGGCCACGGACGCGAGTATAAACCTGCCCAGTAAATTCCTCGGTGATGTTATATGCCGATTGATAGGCAACATTATTATTGTATGTTTGGGTAACCCCTGAACCTGAATCAGTCAAGGCATACAAAGTCATTGTTACAACTGGATTGCTATTGCTAGTAGAACCCGTAAATGTCAAGTCAGGAAGTACACGATCAACAAATACAAAATGATCCCCATCACCGATATCGAACTCAGAAGAAGATATATAAGCGTCAATCGCAGTAGGAGTTCCTGTCTCATAGTTGTCTACCCCGCTTTCTTGGTTGCAGAGATACCCGTTGTAGGTAGCGCCAATTGGATTATTCTGGAGCGTGGTATCTAGCCATGCAGTTCTGCCAATTGTGCCGTAATACCAGTTTTTTTCAATATAGTTGTACACAACATAGGCATTCATTTGTGACCCGCTACCAGACACATAAAACCACCATATTTCATTAAAGCCTTCTACGGTGCTACAGTACACTTGTTGATTTTGGTTATAGTTAATGTTTTGAAAAACAAATCGGCGTAAGTCACAATTAAGCGTTTGCACAGTGCCACCACTATACATATAAAACTTATCTATGCCCATCCAATACACAACGCCAGACGCAAGTGCTGCAGCATTTGGCCCAATAATAGTGGTATTTTCGCCTAGTAATTGCGTGCCCCAAACATAAGGTGGGCCAAGGTATTGTAGTGAATAAATCGCCGCGTCTGTCAATACTACAATCTCTTGACGGGTTTGAATGGCAGTGACGATCTGGGAGCCGTGAGACAAGCGCACATCACCTGCTTGGTTGGTAATATCGGGATACCACACCAAAGGATTTTGCTGGTCAGACCAACGGATCAACATGGGGTCTATTGTGTTTGTACCTAGGGCATTAGTACCAAATACAAGTACAAAATTTGATGCGTCTGAAATCTGTAGGTAGTTTTGATAAAGTGGCACATCTACAAGAAGAGATATATAGAACGTACCAGATCCAGCACTAGATGTATTGATAGGCGCTCCACCTTGTGTAGTAGCAATATTAAACTGCGTACCAGAAACATTCACAACATAATAAGTGGTGTTGGTTGCTAAAGGACTTGGTAGTGAACCGCCCGTAACTCCAAACTGTACGCCACTATTGTTGGGCAGAGTAACGCCAGATACAACCACCGCAGGGGAAGCGTAAGAAATCGTGACAGAACCACCTGTTGTATTAAGCGCTACACCGCGCGTAGATAAAGTTGGTGCAGTCCAATAATAAATACCACCACCACGAGGTCCAAAAATTAAGTTTTGGCCAAAATTGTAGGCGTTCCAAATTTGCAAGCTGTTCTTAACTACTTGCCCATTACCCCAAGTACCGTAACCCCAATTACCCGCGCCCCAACCTGTAAATGGTGTTTGAATAGCGGGGCCAGTATTGACTTGATACGCCGCTGTAACTGTACCGCCGCCAGGAGACCCCGCTGCATCTGTTGAATTTGCTGTTGCAGTTGCGACAAAAGTAAAAGAATTTGCGCTAGGCACACTTGTAACTTGATACTGTTGGTTAAGCACTCCAGCAGTTATATTTCCACCTAGCCCTGTAGCGCCGCTAAAAGTCACAAAATCATTAACGATTGCCCCATGCGCAGTAGCTGATACTGTAATAGTAGATGAACCTGCTGATGCAGTAAAAGGATTTGTAAGTGTTTGAGTAAGTCTAATTGGGGTGATATCATAATAGACATCACCTACTGTCAAGTAGTATTTTAAATTAGTGCCAACACCTATAATATTTTGTGCAGAAAGTGTGATCCAATTCCAGAGGGAACGGCAAACGCCTAAGAATGTATTTGAAGAGTACTGCGTCCAGCCGCCAATTTTTTCTGGACTGCCTTGACGAAATCTTACCCACTGGCTCTCATACCACCCGCCTTCATTGAAGTAGCGAGTGTTTTCTTTGTTGACCCCAGGTTTAAAGGTTATCTTGGCGAATGGCATGTCTTATTCTCTCATTAGGAGGCTAAAACGGCAAGAGCTTTACGGGTTAATTCGTTGCGTTCATTGAGGCCAAAAAGCCCTCCGTTGATACGTTTACATAGTCCCTCGTTATTACCGCTTTCAGCCAATTCATTGCATCCGTGGGTTCTCCAGAACCACCCTGCGCTTAGAGCAGCATACATGGGAGTAGCAACCAACTGGGGATTTATCACAAAATTCTGATTAAGTGCTTGCCCGCAGTGGAAATAGTTATCGTGAAAAGTGAGCTGGATGCATCCTCGCCCGTGGAAACGATGTCCATCTCCTGACGCCTCATCTCGATTACCGCCTCGATTGGCGTAAATTCTGTTGGCAATCTTTTCGGGATTGTGGGCGTAAAGCTCAACTTCTCCCGGCTTGAATTTATGTCCAAAGAGCTTTTGAAGGGTTTCGGCTCTATAGTTGAGGTTTTCTTCCAAAGTTTTGAAATGGTTGCACTCATGACTACATTGCCCTATAAAAGCCGCCTGTTCTTTGGCA
>Ga0164296_1001370_pt1 | contig 25976 bp, 24 predicted proteins | sample GEODES057metaG_FD_113533 | JGI IMG/M metagenome (GOLD analysis project Ga0164296, IMG submission 113533) | Dystrophic lake water microbial communities from Trout Bog Lake, Wisconsin, USA - GEODES057 metaG | ecosystem: Environmental > Aquatic > Freshwater > Lake | place: USA: Trout Bog Lake...
GGCGCAGCCCACCCAACCGGGTTTGGCGCAGCCCACCCAACCGGGTTTGGCGCAGCCCACCCAACCGGGTTTGGCGCAGCCCACCCAACCGGGTTTGGCGCAGCCCACCCAACCGGGTTTGGCTTCGCAGTCTCGTCCACCGACCTCGACTTCTCCAACGCCTACGGTGGCTTACCCTTACTACTACAAGGAACCTGCGTCCGATGTCACCGCCCTGCTCGACTACGCCTCGCGTAAATCGCTCGACGCGGCTACAGCGCAGCAGCCCCCTTCGGTGGCTACCGAGGCCAACAACACGAACCACACCAACACCCATAAGAAACGGGCCATTTTCCGCCGGTTCGAGCACATTGTGAATGCGCGCATCAGTCCGGACCGCAACCCGGACCCGGAGAAGGAAAATACGCCCAACGAGGTGAGCACGTTTGTGATGGGCAACTACCCCTCGGCCGACGCCTTTCCGTTTGAGGATTACCTCGACGTCGATGAATTCTTCTATTTCGATCCCGAGTACCACAAAGAACAGCACCGCGGCACCATGGTGCGCGTCCATTTGAACAACAACAACCTGTTTGGTCTCCTCTATTTCCGCGAGCCGCACGTGCACACGTACAAGAAACGCGTGCCGTGGCGCGAATTCCTAAAGTTGCCCGGCTCCTTTTTGGACCAGTCCCAGATGTTTAGCATGTTTTCTCGGTGGCTCTTCTTGCACCGTTTGCTCAGCGAGCACGGCGCGGACGCACTCGACGCTTATGATCACGTCGTGATGGTGACCGAGTCGGAACTGTGCGCCGGGATTCCCGAAGAAACGACGCGCGAAATTGCGCGGTATTTGGTTCACGGGCCGGAAAAGCCTCCCGTGGAAGACGCCCCCATCGTCATTTCCTTTAGCGATGTACCCGACCCCGAACCGCGCTCTCCTGCGGCCGCGGCCGCGGACGAACCGCAAGCACATCCTCCTCTCTGGATGCCCCGCGGGTTCGATGCGCGCACGGCGGTGACGGTGGACCCCGCGGTCGCCGCGGCGATCGCGGTCGAGTCGAACCAAATGGGCTGCGCCCTCCGCGCGCCGCGGTCGCACGCCCTGGTCGTATTGTCGTCGTCGTTTGTGGTGCCTTACCTGCGGTTCTTTGAAGAATGCCTGGTCCTGCACGGCAACCTCTATTTCATGAAAATGCACACCGAGTCCATCGAATTCGACAAAAAGTGGGACCTCAACGATGTCATAGAACTGTACCTGCACGAATTAGAAATGGGGCGCAACGGATGTGCGTTGTAAATCCCCCCCTTTTACGTGTCCCCCCTTGCCAACCATTTTAGGCAAAAATCTCTCACCCTCCCTCCCACCCACCCTCCACCTCCCAACGATCAAAATCAAAATCCCCGCCTAAGATATAATAACCATGAAGAGCATCGCTGTTGCCATTTTCTCCGCCCTCCTGTTCTTCCTCTTGACCCCCGGCATCCTGCTGTCCCTGCCCCCGAAGGGAGGCAAGTACACCGTCGCGCTGGTCCACGCCGTGGTGTTTGCCGTCATCTTTTACTATACCAGCGGTATGGTGTGGCGGTTCTTCCACCCGGCCGTCGTCGTGGTCTCCAAGTAAACTAAACTGAACCGAATTCGTTGTTCCTGATACGGACAATCTACGTTGGATTGATCTCATAATTACGATAATTACGAATAATGATGTCTATATGGCCATAGACATCATCAACTCAACAAACTGCGCGGCGCGACACGGTCGGTTCAGTGGACAGCCGCCGCGTGGTGCAGGTCGTCGGCGACGGGCCGGAACGACGTCTCGAGGTACTGCGTCGGCGTCGGCTCCGCGACAATGGTCGGCGCCATCTTTTGCACCACTTCCTCCTCCAGCGTCGCGGGCGCGGGCTGCACCGCAAACGGCGGGTTCATGGCCATCATGTACTCGTCACGCTTCTGCTGCGTTGGCGTGTATTGGATATACGCCGTTTGGCCCGCTACCTTTGAACTACGGCGCAAGAGTTCGTAGGCAACCAGCACATACACCACCGCCAAGACGGGGTGGGCATAGATAAAAAGGGCCACCGTGATCAGGAACATCGTCAACATGCCTAAAGACGTGTCAATGAGGCTGGCCGCCCATTCGGGCACGCCGACCGGAAAAATAAGAAACGCCAAGAATGCAATCAGGACCAGCATCTGCAGGGGAGATTTCCCCAGTTGCATGACCTGCATGATAATGGATCTGGGTGTGACCATAGATTTTCTATGTTGTGCGGATGTGGATGTGCGTGCGTTATATAATAGGGGCATCAAAAATTGATGTCAGCATCTCTCCTGCCTCTAAACCTCCCCTCTCAACATAAACGTATTTGTATTGGAAACGAAACGAAACCATGTCCAACCGTCGACAGCAAAGCATTGTACGCCCTCCTTCGGACGACGTTTTTGTCCTCTCGGACGCCTACCGTGCGGATGTCCGTGCGCGCGCCTATATCAGCAAAAAAGGGTACACCGTCCCCAAAAGCGTCCTGCACCCAGATGACCTCAAAACCCTCTACCACGAACTGACGATGGTGCCCGTGAAACACGGCGCCGGGGCGTCCTACGGCGCCGGAGGCGACGACGACGACGCCTTCCCCGTCTACCGCGAAAATGCCAACAAAATCTACCTGCCCAGGTTCTACGGCATTGAACGCTACGGCGGCTATCCGGACGCACCACCTACAGCCGAGCAGCCGCGTCCGAGCCCTATTCATTGTCCATTTGAGAAACCCCTGCGCGATTACCAAGAAAAGGTCGTAGAGACGTATTTGAACCACGTTCATGTGGACGTAGACCAACCGCGAGTGCACGATGTCTCGAAAGGGGGAATCCTCACGCTGGGTTGTGGTATGGGCAAATGTCTGGCCAAAGATACGGCCATTCTCATGTACGATGGTACGGTCAAGGCGGTGCAGGATGTGGTGGTGGGAGACCAACTGATGGGCGACGACTCCACTCCACGCAACGTGTTGACGTTGGCGCGCGGACGTGAGACCATGTACCGGGTCCACGACATTCACGGGGAGGGATACACGGTCAATGTCAGTCACATCTTGTCGTTAAAGTGCGGTTCTCCGTTGCAGCCAAATCAGGTGGTGGATATGCCGGTATTGGAGTATCTCAAAAGGGCGGAGATGTGTCGCGATCAGGCGGTCGGGGCATTGTACGGGTACCGCGTGCCGGTTTCGTTTCCCGCCATCGAGGTGGAGGTCGATCCGTACTGGATGGGTATTTGGATCGGCGGAGGGGGTACGCTGTCTCCAACAGCGTACAATGACGATTCAGACCAGGAAATGAAAGACTGGCTGCATAGACAACGTCAGGTTCCGAATCATGTTCCTACTCACATACCGTATGTGTATAAATGCAATTCGCACGAGAACCGGTTGGCACTGTTGGCGGGTATCCTGGATTCCGCCGGGGTCTACCATCATCAGCACTACTGCTACAAAATCAGTTATGAAAGTGTCGACCTGATCAAAGACACGATGTATTTGGCCCGGTCATTGGGTATCGCGGCGGCGGCAGTGCAGTCAAAACGTCCACATTCCGACCAGATGATCATGATCATTTACGGCACGGGTCTCGACGACATACCGGTGCGTTGCCATACGATGGACGGGTACGACCGTCGTCCCCACTGGGATTCTCTGAAATACGGCATCCGTCTGGAGAAATTACCCGAAGACGACTACTACGGGTTCGAGATTGACGGCAACCGACGGTTTCTTCTGGGCGATTTCACCGTCACCCACAATACGGTCATATCCATCAAGATCATCTCGGCCCTGGCCCTCAAGACCCTGATCGTCGTGCACAAGGAATTCCTGATGAACCAGTGGATCGAGCGCCTGCAGGAGTTCCTCCCCAGTGCACGTATAGGAAAAATCCAGGGCCCCGTCTTCGATTCGGCCGGGAAAGACGTCGTCATCGGCATGCTGCAGACGTTGTACGACCGCGACTTCCCGGACAAGGCCTTTGACGATTTCGGTCTGCTCGTCTTCGACGAAGTGCACCGGTCGGCGTCGTCGCAGTTTTCGCGCGCCCTCCTCCGCATCCAGCCGCCGTACATGCTGGGCGTGACGGCAACTCTGGAGCGCAAAGACGGGCTCACCAAACTGATCCACATGTTCATGGGTCCGGTGGTCTATGCCCAGACGCAGAGTGACCGCGCGCTGCCGGCGGACATGACGGTCGTGGTGCGCGCGATGACGTTTACGACCCAGGACAGCGAGTTCAACCACGTGGTCACGGATTTCCGCGGCAACCCTCAGTTTAGCACCATGATCTCCAAATTGTGCGCCTACAACCGGCGCACCCAGTTCATCGTCAACGTGTTGGAAGACCTGGTCGCCGAAACCCCCGACGCCCAAATCCTGGTATTGGGCCACAACCGGTGCTTGCTGACCGACGTCTTCGCCGCCGTCGCGCACCGCGGGTTCGCCGAGCCGGGTATGTACGTCGGCGGCATGAAACAGGCGGACCTCGACGCGTCGAGCAAGAAACAGGTGGTCGTCAGCACGTTCTCCATGAGCAGCGAGGCCTTGGACATTCCGACCCTGCAGATTCTGGTGATGATGACGCCGAAGACCGACATCGTGCAGGTCGTCGGCCGCATCTTCCGGGCCAAACATATCCAGAAAATCATCGTCGACATCGTGGACCGGCACGACGTGTTCCAAAACCAGTGGCGCAAACGCCGCGCCTACTACAAAAAGTGCGGCTACATGATCCAGACGGCCGACAGTGCCCTGTATGCCCGCGATTTCGCCGACCCCGCCGTGTGGACCACCGTGCACGATCCGCGCCAACCCGGTCGACGGGGAAACCACCCCCGCACGGCTAAAGAATCCGACAGTGACGATGATAAGAAGGGCTCGGACATCGGAAGCTGCATGATACCGTTCGTCGACGACGGCATCGAACCCTAACCCCCTACACCATAATCCAAATACCATGTATAGTGATGACAACCGATGAGTCACCAGACGAGTCGGGTCGGCGAAGCCGACCAACCGGGGATTCGCTTCGCGAATCCTGGCAAAGCTCGTGTGGTGACTGCCGTAGGCAGTTTGTAAAGTATGTGTTTCCATTTAGCACTTGCGAACGGGTGAACCGTGCCCCCGACGCGACCATTGCCCAACCGTGGTCCGTCTTGTTCAACGCCATCAGCTGTGCCGTGATTCTTTTTTTCCTGGTGCAGACCCGTACTTGGCATGCGTTCATTTTGTTGGGGACGATTCTGGCGTTTGAAGGGTTTCATCTGGCGTCGCACTGGGTCCATTTGTCCGGAGCGTTTCAAACCAACGGCATCCATGCGCTGACGTACGTCATCAATCTGGCGATTGGGTGGGCCTTTTACCGTCACACCCGTCGGTTGCCAAGTCGGGGGTTTATAGCCTACTTGCTGGTGCTTGTGGGCTGCGATTTGTACGCGTTGGCAAATCTGCCGGTGGTGGTTTACATCGCGACCCAGGCCCTGATCTTTTTGTCCGTGTTGATGTATTACTACACGTGGTTACCAGTGAGCCTGCAGAACGGTATCGTCACCATTGCTCTGCTGATATTCTTGGTGATTGCGCTCATTCTGAACGAAATGTACCACTGTACGGCTATGTTGGATATTTATCCGCACTTTCCGTATCATGTCCTCATTGAAATCGCGGGTCTCGCCTTGTTCTATGTGATATGTCGCAACTTTTACCGGCTGTGATATGATGATACCATAGAACATGAGAAGGTGGTCCGTAAAACATTAGAAGGCGTGCGTCACATACAGAATCTTGTGAGGGGGTGTTCTGGAGTTCTATGGTTTCTATGAATTACTTCCCTAAGCACCCCCCGAAGGGGGGTGCAAGGTCAGCAAGCGAAGCTTGCTGGCCAAGATTGTTTGTATAGAAATCATAGAACATTAGAAGGGGGGGTACGCGCTCGCGCGAGTCGGGTCGGCGAAGCAACCTGGGCCGACCTTCGGTCGGCTGAGGCCGCCGAAGGCGGCCAACCGGGGATTCGCTTCGCGAATCCTTGGCGCAGCGAGCGCAGCGAGCGCAGAAGGCGGCTCACAAAGGGCGTCCTATACAGAATCTTGTGAGGGGGTGTTCTGGAGTTCTATGGTTTCTATGGAATCTTCCCCAAGATTGCTTGTATAGAAATCATAGAACATTAGAAGGGGGGGTACGCGCTCGCTGCGCCAAGGATTCGCGAAGCGAATCCCCGGTTGGCCGCCTTCGCCGACCCGACTCGCGCAGAAGGCGGTCATAGAAGGTGTCTTATACCAAAAATCTTGATGGTACCGCGACGTCCCCCCTTGGATTTCGTTCGGGTTTGGTTCGTTCGTCTTTTCAGGAGAGGACCGGCGAGGGTCCGGATTTCCGCGTCGATTCGTCGGATTTCCCGAATGTGCCGGGCGCGTTCCTTCAACAGTTTCATCAGTTCGGGACGGACGGTTCTGCGGTGACCGGTCAGCGGCACCGCCGTGTCTCCGTGGAGCAGAAACGACCCAATGTGCTTGGCTAAATCGGGATTGCCCAAGACCTCGCCCAGCTGCGGTTTGTCGGCATTGACGTCTCGTCTCGCGTGGTGGGTCACCGCCGCAAAGTCGCGCACATTTTGGTCGGGTTTCCATAGAGTGTGTATTTCCAAATGGGTCGCGTCGTAGTAGGCCACGTAATAGGGGATCATGTGGTGGGAAGACTGGAGAGTTTGACAGATCCACTGGTCGGACGCGTGTTCTTCTTCGGTCGCGACGTGCCACGTGTCGTAGGTGATGTTGCCGAAACGCTTAGTCGAATATGCGCCTTCTTCCTGTAGAATGTCTTCTATACGGTCCTCGAGTGTGATCTCCAGCTCGTAGGCGTCGTTGACCACGACATTGATCTTTACCTTGTCCAACAGGTCGGCGGTGTTGGAAGTCATCCCGATGTCCTCCATCCACACCTTTTTACCGGGAACATTACGGATGCTAAAGACACTGCCGGGAAAAATGGTGCGGGCCCGGAGTTGATCGAAAAAGGTCTTGACTTTCATGACGTACAGTGAAGCCTATACATTGGACGGACATAGAACCCATCACAAGATTGATGGTATAGGAATCATTACTGGTCCACCTGTGTGATCTGCGCGTCCGATTCTTCTTCGTCCTGGGTAATACATTCACATTTTGCGGTTTCTAACTAAATGTGAACACGTGAACATATGAGCGGTTCTATTTGGATTTCATAAGGTCTTTCATGCCGTCCGTCACTTCGTCGATGCTGGGCGACCCTTTCTTCGGCGGACTTTTACTTTGGCTTCTCTTTGCCGTTTTGCGGTGACCGGTTTGCACCACCTGTGATGATGGTAAATATTTCGCAATTCTTCGGGCCAAGTCTCGGTTGCCGAGGACGCGGCTCACTGTTTTGTTGGCGTTGACTTTCCGGGTGGCGTTGTGGGTCACCAGCGCAAAATCTTTGACATTTTTACCTACCCCAAAAACTTTCAAATCGGACGCTTCGATGCACTGTTTATCACTATGACCATTGTCTCGAGGAGATGAATGAACATATGTCATGCATATTAAATTACGATCGAAGTAATCTAAACCCAAATTTATGATATAAAACTCCAGGGGGATATCAACAGGGTAAGGATAGTAGAAGTAATCAAACCAACCATCACTGCGGGGATGAGAGATGAAAGGGCGACGATTGAATGATCCAGAGACGGTACCTTTCAGTTTCTGTTTATTTTTCGTATAAGTACACGGAACCACAACCACCTCCATTTTAAGATTTGTTATAGTTAAGTTAGTTGTATTCACCTCCTGCATATTGGGTTCTTTTGCTACAATGGTAAATTTATCTCCCACGCTAAAATCACCCTTTTCAAACAAATCAAAGAATTCTTTCACGGATACTGACCCATCGTCGTTGTGCCTTTCTCCGCCGTACCTTTTTCTAATCCTCCGCTTCCTCCTTTGCACCCTCGACTTCCGCCGCTTACCGCCGCCATAGAGCGACTTGAAAAGATATCCCGGAAAGGACGACGTCATTTCGCTGCTCGTGTACTGGGAAATGTCGTTATTCATGCCGCTCGGAACGCCTCCGGGGTAAGCTGCCGCCGTGATGCTGCCGGCCGCGTCACTCGAGACGCCCGCCCCCACGAATGAATTGCCTGTACCACTGGCCATACTATTTCGGCTAATTACACAGTTCCAGCCTTTTAGGATCTCTATACAGTACTCTGTGATATTTACACCGGTTTCATTGGTACCCATTTACGGAACCGGCGGTGGTAAACGCATTCGATGCGGCGTTCCCGTTTGAGGTCGACGTACTTGTCGGGGCGTACGTCTTCGAATTCCTCTTCGTCGTCGCTTTCTTCGATGGCGTCCAGGTTGCGGTTCTCCTTGATGTTACGAAACAGGGCATTCATCCATACACTGGTTTTGTAGTCGGGAATGTGGGCCGCGCCGACCAAGGACGCACGGGCGTCGTCGGTGTGCAGGTGGTAGACGTCGGTTTGCGTGCTCGGTCGCACCCGAAACACGGCACGCCGGACCATGCCATCGTAGGATACTTGGGGGGCAGACCCAGGTTGCTCCGCTGATCTGGGTCTTCCCGTTTCCAATTTCGATACCGGTTCGGCGGGTCGGGTTGAGACCGGTTTCGGATCCAAAAAGACTTTCAGGTGCGGCTCGCACGTTTTCAGACTGCGGTACTGCACATGATGCACCGTATAGGGAATCGACGTCAGTGGCGGGGCACCGGCCCGGTCCATGCCGTACATCACGGGCATCACCAACCACAAACTTGAACCTGAACCGCCCACTCTCCCTCTCCCTGCCGAAGGGAGATCAGTTCGGGTGTTGTCTAAAGTGGTATGCACCAGGACGTCGCGGATGACCCCGAGTTTCATCCCAAACGGCAAGGTATGGGTCGGGTTGCCTCCCCACAACAACACGTCCTCCACCACAAAATAACTGGACGACGATGAGGTCGACGTCAGGTGTGCCGGGGGTCGAAACATGGAGCCGTAGAGCAAGGTACCGTACGGGGTGGTCGGACACGTCGACCGAAAGGGCAATGTGTCGCGGTGAATAAAGTCGGCATCGTCGCGTTTCGGAGGCGGCGTCGGCGTCTTGTATTCGTACAGATGTGCCACGTCCTCGCACCCGCCCTCACTGTGCGTCAACCACAAGAGGAATTTCTTGGAACGTGGAATCGCTACGCAAATATCGTAGGCGGTCGAAACCTTTCTATGAGAGGCCAAGATCGTCTCATAGGAATGTTCAAAGTGGGGCAAGCGCCGGTGCCCGGAAATTGCGGTCGCAGAAGCAGCCATTCAGTAGCTATTGTATTGTGGACGCGTTTAGCTATATATGACACGAACGCTTTATGTCTGTTCCGCGATCAACACCATCTGACGCAGGGCATCGCGTTCGTGTTCACCTGGCCCGAGATCGGCCGTTGTATCCAGACCGAGGTTCGCGTCCCCTTCCACCCCTTGAGTGCCGTTGGTCCGAGAGCGCAAACAGTCTTCGAACCAGCGCTGGTATTTCTGTTGGTACATGGCACCTAAATCCTTCTTCGGGGAAACGGTGTACGTGGTTTTTAGGTAATTGTACGCGGTATGGGCAACATAGACCAGTACGAACGATACGACAGCATAGAGGAGGAGCATACGCCTAATGTTCTAATGTTCTAATGTTCTAATGTTCTAATGTTCTAATGTTGTACCAAATGTTATGTATGTGATTTCCTAACATTTGGCGGGGGTGGTTACAAACGTACTTTACTTGGTCTGGCGACGTTGTTGACGCCCACGTCCACGTCCCCCCGATTGCGTTTCTGCAGGTGCAGGAGGTTTGGCTGCTGCTGTTTCAGGAGTTTCAGGAGATTTGGCTGTTTCAGGAGGTTTGGCTGTTTCAGATTTGGTCGGTGTGGCGAACCACCATCCCAATCCCCAAGAACCTGGCTTAGGTGGTGATGTGTCCTGCGCCGGCACCGAACCCCAGGGCCACCAGCCCCCCCCGTGGATACGTTTATTAGTCCGACGTTTCGACCGCGATCGTGTGCTTTGCGTTTGGCTGCGCGACGGCCGTGAACGGCGTGATGTGGCCACCATTTCTGTAATATCTAACGTTCTATATCTCTATGATTAGACTTTACAAACTGCCTACGGCAGTCACCAGACGAGCTTTGTTCGTCTGGCACGACAAACTGCATACGGCAGTTTGTAAAGTCACCAGACGAGCTTTGCCAGGATTCGCGAAGCGAATCCCCGGTTGTCCGCCGAAGGCGGACCGACTCGTCTGGTGACTCAATCCTACGAACCACGTCAATCGAAATCGGTATAGAAAGATAATGACGTAGAAATACAGCAGTCAGATTATTATTAAAATCATCATCCATCATCATGCCGACGGTATTGATTGTCGATAGTCGTGGTACCGTGAAGGAACTGGCGATGAAGCAGTATGTGGTGGCGGATTTATATAAACGCGCCGGGTTCAAGTCCCCGGAAGGGTTTCAGTGCCACTGCACGTGGTCATTGCCGGGTTGCTCAGCTAATGCGTCTAATGTGTCTATCCATTTGTACGGAAAGACCAAGGGCAAGGCAAACCAGGAGAACAAGTACGAATTTCCGCCTCCCGTGGACAACACCCTGTTCTTCGGGAATTGTCTTTTGGTCGCCACTGCCGCTGACCAGCAAGATTTGCCTGCGATCGATCTTTCTAAATCTCAGTGGGAAACCGTCTATAATCGTTTGTACGGGGGATTTGAAGCTTTAGGGAAATTGGGCGGTGACGACGACGCCGCCGACGCCGCGGAAGAAGCGGAGGCATTGCGTCGGGACCGTGCCGAGTCGTTGGAGCTGGGCCTGAAGATGACCAAGCAAGGGTATGTGAAAGACGGATTCATTGTGGATGATTCCACTGAAGACGACTCCGCGGATGACTCCGCTGACGCTGACGATGACGATGACGGTGCCCAGTACTTTGGTCTATCTCCCAATTCTAATAATGCTCCGAATTCGGCTAAAGCGGTTGCGTCGACGACTGTCCCTGCGGCGGCAGTGCCCACGTCAAAGGCAAGCTCGGGGTCATCAGCCAAAACACCCTCCCGGCGACAAAAGGTCTCTTCGAAATCCAAGACCACGGCACAAGCACAAGACGGATCCGCGGGAGGGACGGAGGTACCGAAGTCGCTGGCATCAACACCGATGACGTATCCGCCCTTGGTCGAGGAAGATTATGTGTAGAGACTTTACAAAGACGTAGAATATAGAATAGTATAGAACATAGAACATTCACAATGCCTTCTAATGCGCCAACACCACAAGAATTGCAACAGCTGCAAACATTGAAAGACCAAAATACATTGCTTCAGCAGTCGGTCAGCACGGTCAAGGACGGTTTAGTCACGGACAACCAATTGACCGGCTACCTCACGGTAACGTATCAGGAACTTTTATCTACCAACCGGTGGGGGCTGGTGTTCTATACCTTGATTTGGTTGGGGTTGGTGGTTGTGGTTGTCCGGGGCATCGTCACCAAAACCACCAGCATGTCGCCCATAGCCAACATCGCCATCCTGGTGGCGTTTGCGGCGTTGCCCTTTTTCGCGCTGCCGCTGGAGTACGTATTGTACCGGGCCGTGATGTATTTGTATCATCTCGTCCAGGGAACGCCGTACAGCGCCCCCTCCAACGAATATTTACCGATGCTGTCCGGGGTGATTTTTTGAACGTTTTAGGCCGCCTTGCGGTTGCGTTTGCGGGTTTGTTGGCGTTGTCCGGAAGAGCTGCGCCGGCGTCGGGACGGTCGGCGGCGCAGCAGTTTGGACCGCGGATTCTTGGAAATGATGCGTTCACCGACAATGTAGGCCCGACCGTCGATGACTTCGAGGGTGCCCGGAAAACGTCGACTCGCAGTGATGGGCATCGCGGTCGGTTGTATGTATAATATGTATGTATTATAATCTATCGGTCGGATTGCTCAACGCTTGGAAAAAGTCGTGGGTAAACAGGGCCAGTTCGATGACGTCCTCATGTACGCCATAGAACAGCGTGATGTATTTGCAGAACAACGGCACGCTCCGGTACTTTTCTTCCTCGGTGAGGTGGGGCGTCGATTTCACGTATTGGAACAGGTTTTCGAGGATATCGATGACGCTAAATCCGTAGTCGTGGCAATGATACAGGGTTTGGATGGCCCCGGCGACGGCGTGGTTCCGCAACTGGGCAAGGTAGGTTTCGATGCGTTGAAACGAAATATCGCTGCAGATCCGGCGACACATGTCTTCCGTAATGACGTCGTCGCTGCCGCCGTCCTTGCGGAGGATCCACAATTTCTCCATATGGTTGATCAGTGCCCGGATCGAGTGCCGGCAGTGTTGCAGCAGCACCCGTTTCGCGGCGGGTTCCAATACAAACTGTTCGGCGTGCACGATTTTCTCGTACAATTCCTCCATCTGGTCGTGGTTGCTGGGTTCGATGCGGATGATGTGGACGCGGGACTGGAAACTTTCGATGACTTTTTGGATGTTGCTGCAGACGGCCACGAAGTGGACGTTGTGGCGGTACTTGTCCATGTAGTTGCGGATGACCTGCTGATTCTGTTCGTGGATGGTGTCAATGTCGTCGATGATCACCATCTTTTTTTTGCCGTAGACGGTGCTGTGCGATTGACTAAAGGTTTTGAGGTCGTTGCGGAAGTATTCTACGCCCTGTTCTTTGAGATTGTGAATATACATGACATTGTGCTCGGGGATGGGCTGTCCCGGTAGCAATTGGTAGTACTCGTGGACCATGGTGTGCAGGAGGATGGTCTTGCCGGAACAGGCGTTGCCGATGAAAAGGATGTTGAGGTCGTCTATGTCCAACAACGTGCGCAGCACCGATTTGAACTTGTACGAGGCGAAGAAGTCGTCGATCGAATGCGGTTTGTATTTGGCTAAAAAGAGGTCGTACCGCTCGCCGCGCTCGCGCGCGCAGCCATTGCCTATACCGACCTTCGGTCGGTCGGTCGAACCCGGAGGAGCAGAGGTAGGAACGGAAGGCATCAACATAAACATTGGAAACCATAAAATTCTATATACCTGTGCCTGTGCCCACACGTCCACATGACCTATTACGATATCTTGGGGGTGCCACCGACTGCGTCGGAGCAGGACATCAAGCGGGCGTACCGGTCCCTGTCGTTGAAATACCATCCCGACCGCAACAAGAGCGAGGAGGCCTTGGCCAAATACAAGGACATCAACGCGGCGTATGAGACCCTGAGTGATGCCTCGGCGCGGGCGTCGTACGATCTTCAGCTAAAGGGGGGACCGCCGCCGATGCCGGGATTTCCCGGGGGATTTCCTGGCGGGGGCGGGGGCGGGGGCGGGGGCGGGGGCGACGGGTTCCCCACCGGTGTTCCGCCGGAGTTCAGTCAGATGTTCAACATGTTTTTTGGTGGTGGCGGTCCGCCAGGTGGCATGCCGGGTGGCATGCCGCCGAATGTGCATTTCTTCCATACGGGGGGACCGGTTCCCGAGTTTTTCATGCAGCAGATGCAGCGTCCCCCACCCATCGTGAAAAACGTGGAGATCACCCTTGAACAGGCGTATTTGGGGTGCAGCTTGCCCGTCACGGTGGAACGTTGGGTTGTCCGCGACGGACAGCGTGTGAGCGAGACCACGACCGTCTATGTTACGGTGCCCCCGGGCACCGACCACAACGAAGTCGTCCTTGCTCCGGAAATGGGCAACTGCGTTCACAACGACATCAAGGGGGACATCAAGGTGATCGTCGCGGTCCAGCCCCACCCCGTCTTTCACCGACGAGGCCTGGACTTGGCCCACCGCCTCGCCATCACGCTGAAAGAATCGTTGTGCGGGTTCCATTACGAGATCAAGCATCTGAACGGCAAAATGATTCAACTGAATAATCGGTCCTCGCCCACGGTCGTTCCTCCCATGTTTAGTAAAACGGTTCCGGGGATGGGCATGACGCGCGCCGGGACGACGGGCAACCTCATCATCGAATTCGACGTCGGTTTCCCGTCGGCCCTGTCGGCCGACCAGATGAAGCTGATCGAGGCGGCTCTTTCTATGTAAATTGTGTTATACAGTATACACGCCGCGGAAATGTCATTTTCTTCCTTTGGTTCTTCTTTTCGACTATTGATGTCAGGCAAGAAGCCAACTATAAAACCATATATGTCGCAGTGGGAACAAGTGGCATTGCAGGTTCTAATGATGGAGTCAACTGGACATTAGTACCAACTTCTCAAATAACTACAGGATATGCTGTGACGTACAGTTCTACAGAAGGTATATGGGTCATGGGGGGTGCAGGAGGAAACACACTCGCATATTCTACAAACGGGGTCACCTGGACTGGAACAGGAAAAGTGTTTTCTTTTTATGGATACAGTGTCGGGTATGGCAAAGATCCAAACGGCAATCCTCTATGGGTCGCTGGGGGATATGGAGGAAACAGTCTCGCATATTCTACGAATGCAATTAACTGGACTGGAACAGGAACTACTGTATTTTCCATGTTTGGTCAGGGCGTCGCGTATGGCAACAATATGTGGGTCGCGGTGGGACAATCAGGGAACACTATCGCTACTTCAACGGATGGAGTCAACTGGACCGGAAGAGGAAAAACAATATTTAGTGGTTATGGATGGGGGGTAACGTACAATCCTACCCAAAGTCTATGGGTCGCCATGGGAAATGGAACCGCAAATACGATTGCAACCTCTACGGATGGAATCACCTGGACTGGAAGAGGAAATACTGTATTTAGTTCGGATGGATATGGGGCAGCGTATAGTTCTTTCCAAAATCTATGGGTCGGTGTGGGAACTGGGTCAACTCTTAGTAACACTACCGCGTATTCTGTGGATGGGATCCGCTGGACCGGAACAGGAAAATATCTTTTTTCCGGTGGATATAGTGCAGCGTACAGTTATACCCAAAATATATGGGTCGCGGCGGGATATTTAAGAAATACTCTCGCATATTCTACGGATGGACTCACTTGGTCCGGATTAGGAATTTCTGTAATGTCTGCTTATGGATATAGTGTAGCGGTTATGTCATAGAACCACGAAAACACTGCTTGTGCGGTATTGTTACCAACGGATGCTTTTGGTAACAATGTGAACGGGTTTTTGGCACAAATTCCAAAAATTATGTGATTTTAAGGATTTTGATCTGGTTGTCCACCACATAGATGGAGTTCTCCGTCATGATGATGTAGTCTCCCGCAGACTTGAAAATCTTGGCAATCGGGCTGGTATATTCTTCCTCGTTCTTCACAAGGAGGCGCTCCTGTTCCTGGCCGGGCACATTTTTGACCCCGATCATCACCGTCTGCTCGAGGGAGTTGACCCAATAGTCCATCATGATGGGCTTGTCCTCCGAAATGGCGAGTTTGACGGCGTTTTGCATCGTGATTGCGTCCGGGAGACGGGCCGTTCGTGCGGGGGCAGCACCGCCCGTACCAGAAGGAACGGAAGAAGCCCCGGCAGAAGGAGCAGACGTAGAGGTGGTCGGGGGCGCGGTCAAAGCGCGAGGGGCAGCAGAAGCAGCAGTAGCGGGGCGTTGAGAAGTCGGCGGTTGCGTGAAGGAACTCATCGTTTTCAATAAAAAAGGGTTCGTCTTTATACCGGTATGGTGGTGGACACCGTTTCGATCGATCGCGGCATTTGGCTAAAGTAACGCCGGTACAGCGCAGCAATTGCCCCCTCCGGGGGCTACCCAATTGCTGCGTTATGCGTCGAACCAAACGTGGCGGGGGCGGATGGCCGTGGTTTTAGGTTTGACCACGGGGATTTCGTTGGCGATGCAGATATGGGCTTGTTCGCGTACCAAAATGTCCTTGATGAACTCGAACACGAAACGCAACACTTTTTCTGTGCAGTTGCCGACGATGAGTCCGCTGCCTGTGCGGAAAATCATAAACGACACTTCGGTGTACTTTTTGCTCGTATCGAGTTCACACATTTTCATGGACCTGTCTTCCCGTAAAATGCGGCCGTTTTGGCGTTCGCGGTCAAACCCCAGGTCGTGGTTGAAATAGAACTTGCACTTGACACCGGGGTATGTGCACGGATCGTACGACGAATCGATGTGGTACGGCTCGTTTTTCAGGATGACGTACAACTTTTCACGGTGAATGTAGTAGCCGCAGTTGAAGTTGGAATTGATCAGGACGTGGTCTTCGTGGGAATTTTCGATAAACTCCAGGGGACGGGGCAAAACGGCCGCATCGAGCATGGGACGCAGCAGGTCCATGATCGCGGTTTTGACCGCGTTCAAAATGCGGTAATCCACAATACCTGGTATTTCCATCTTGCCGGTGTTGAAGACCTTGACGTGCACTTCCCTGAACCGGGTATCGACTTCCTTGCTGTCTTCTTCCAACATCACACGTAGCACGAGCGCAAAGCAGTTGTAGAACGCATTCTTCAATTTGATACGGTACGCCATGATATCTTTGCGCGACAGGCCGACCGTGAGTTTACGCTCGTCCTTGAACTTGATGCTGCGTGCCGTCGGGTTGTCGATTTGCTTGATGACGTGTTCTTTGTAGTAACGGATGCCGACGAGACGTTCGCGGTACTGTTGGTACTCTTCCGGGGTTTTAGACACTATTTTGATCTGTTTCTTGAGTACTCCCGTCACCGGCATCCAGTAGTCCGTGACGGGGATGCGCCAAAAGAGAGCGTGAATGTCGATGGGCTGGTTCAAAAACAGGACCTTGGTTTTGGTCGAAATAATCAGTTCAATCGGGGACGGTGCGGTCGTCGACGTCGGCGTCGATGTCTTCGGCGTAGTCGAAAGGAACGGAGCCGCCTTCTTTTTATCTTTCTCTTTATCTTCTTTCTCTTTTTCATTACTATCAACTTTTTCATGATCACCGGACACGTTCGCATTGGCCACTCCCTCGACGCCGCCCACCACGATGGCACCACCCGAGAATTCCTTTCCCATCCGGTGGGAACATACGTAAGACAACCATTCTTGGTCCAATGACGTCATGCTTACGGGGTAGCGCGGCAAATAGATATACACCAATTGTGTCAAACCCACCCTCCGTCTTTATATCAATTTTTCACCGGAATGGGGGGGCTGGGGGCAAACACGTGGTATATGTATTCCAATACGTGGTCGACGGGGATGTGGGGCGCGTGGAGGACCACCCCCATGCGGGCCAGCTTGTCGTCGGCAAGCAGCTCGTCAATGTGGTGGCGCACCATGTAGTTTAGCCATTTTTCGACGATGGAGGCCTTGTCGGTGTTGTATTGAATGCAGTAGCGTTGCATCGACGCCAAAAACGCGTCCAACGACGACGGGGGGGCGTTGCACAGCATCGCGCGGATGTCTTTGAGCGCCGAGTCGCCCAGGATGGCCACGTCGTTGGCCACGATGGTGTGTTGGTGCAACTGGATGAAGTTGATCATACTGCGAATGTCGGAATGGTATGTGTCCTGGATGGCGTAGAGAGTCTCGTCGGTGACCTTCCCCCCCAACGCGGGTTCGTTGTCGCTGATCTTGCGCAAAAAACGGTGTACGTCTTCGCGCGGCAACTGGTTGAACCGGATGCAGATGAATTCGTTCTTCAGGGACTCGTCGATCTTGGTAATGTAGTTGCACACGAGACAGAAACGCACATTGTAGTTGGACGTCTGCAGGATGTATTTCAGGGCTTGCTGCGCGTTTTTGGTCATGTAATCTACTTCGTCCAAAATGACAAACTTGAGACCGGCGTCGAACATGTTCATTGTCTTGGCAAACTGGTAGATTTGGTTGCGGATGACGTCGATGCCGCGCTCGTCGGACGCGTTGAGGTGGATGATGGTGCTCCGGCTGCGCACGCTGTGACGGGTTTGATACTCGTTGATGAGGTTGATGATACTCGTCGTCTTGCCCGTCCCGGGGGGACCGTAAAACAGGAGATGCGGGAAATAGTCCTTGGTAAGCATCTGCTGGAAAATGTCGCGGTTCAGAGGGTCCAATACAATGTCGTGGAACCGCGACGGACGGTATTTCTCTACCCACGGGGTGGAAGACGCCGCGGGGGGGGGCGGTGCTGGTGCTGGTGCTGCCGACGCTTGCATAGAATAGAATAGATTAGATTAGATTAGAATGCGTGGACCGTCTTCTTCTTTGTATTCTTCTTCTCGCATAGATTGTTTATGTAAATTCTTGCTGATGGCCATATACCTACCCCCATTAGGACCCCTTCTAATGTTCTAATGTTCTAATGTTCTAATGTTCTCCTCACCGTAGGTGGTTCCTGGCCACTACCTCCTTCCAATCCAAAGAACCATGTATATGAAACTTTGCGAAGACCACCCCTTCTATGGTTCTATGGTTTTCATAGAACTCATAGAACTCGAACCAGGCGGTTCCTGGGTTCGTAAACAGTATAAACCTTTGCCAATGACATAGATCAACACATCCATCTCCGATACAAACAATGACCAAGAGCAAGAAGCGTCCGATGTTGGATCATGCGACGACTGCGACTACTTCGGCCTCGACGTCCGAGGAGGCTTTTGTGGTTACAGCGCACAATGACAACCCGCCGTCCGTGGAACCTGGGTTTGTAGGAGGAACGGTGCCGGAAGGCCCGCAGTCGTCTGTGGAATCGGGTTCACCCCCCTTGGTGGCCATCAAGGTAAAGGCTCCCGCGCGTCGACGCAAGGTGGCTTCTTCACACTCTTCTGAACTGTCATCGTCGTCATCGTCATCGTCATCCACATCCTATACGCATTCTATGGCCGTGGCCACCACCGATTCTGCGCCGACGGTTCCGACCACCATTGCCAACATCATCTTGCATCTAAAGTGTTCTTTGAAGGACTTGGAGGACAGCAAGCAGCACCTGCGGACGTCGCTGACGTACGACCCGGCCGTGCCCCCCACCATTTGTGCGTACAACACGGAAAAGTCGGACCTGCGGGCAGTACGGGTCGACGCCGCCGAACCGCTGCAAGACGCGGCGTACAATATGGATGTGCTCAATATCAATACCAATACCAAGAATAACCGTCCGCCGATGTGTGAACGCTGTTTGCGGGAAGAGTCTCGCGAAGAAGCGCCCTCGCCTCCGTTCATACCCGCGTCTTCCACTATCTCGGCCCTCCACCACAAATTGAAGAAACTGAAGACGTTGCTGTTCAAAAACATTCCTGTCACGGACAAGAAATCGGCGTGTTTTTGGTGCACCTACCCGTTTGATACCCCCGAGTGTCACATCCCCTTTTACAACATGAACGGCCAAGTCCACGGGTACGGCGTGTTTTGCCGCCCGGAATGCGCGGTCGGACACCTGATGAAGGAGAGTTTGGACGATTCGACGAAGTTCGAGCGCTACCATTTGCTCAACCAAATGTACGGCAAAGTGTTTGGGTACAAGAAAAACATCAAGCCGGCACCGAATCCTTACTACATGCTCGAACGGTACTGCGGCAACTTGTCGATTGACGAATACCGCGCCATGTTACAATCGAACCATGTATTGTACGTGATCGACAAGCCGATGACCCGGACGTTGCCGGAATTGCACGAGGAGACCGAGGAAGTCATCACGAGTTTGTACGAGACGGGGCAGGGGTTCAAGGTGTACGGCTCGGCGAAAGGACGGGGGGAAGGAACGAAGGAGGAGGCGTCGCATACCACGCATGTGGGCGGGGGCGTGTACAAGGCCAAACGGCAGAGCGAGAGCAAGGCGGGAACGAGCAAAAACAATATTCTAATGGAGCACTTTGGGTTGACCGCTCCGGCCGCCAATGACATAAAAAATTGATCTGAACCATATACCAAGCATACGGCAAGGACACACTTGTCATAGATATTTACTTTGACCGACCATGGTATCTTCTTCTTCTGTCCAACTCCAACTCCATAAGGAAACGTACGATGCGGTGTTGCAGTTGCCGGTGGTGGTGGCGCTGCAACAGGCCAACCGGAAATTGGAGAAACGGTGCGCGGAATACAAACGGACGATTGAAGCCTTGACGGGGTTATTGGTCCGGTTCCATGAAGGAGCCACCGGATCCAAAAAGTGTGCAGCAACAGCAGCAGCAGTACCTAAACTCAGAAAACGTGCTGCTGCCGCTGTCGCGACGAAGTCGACTTCTACGACGACAATCATTGATTTAACGGGTGATGATTCGGTTTGCGGTGAAGAAGAACCGGCCGCTGTCACGGTGAAAGTAGAGCCGACCGCCGCGACCGCAGGCGAAGCACCCGCACCAGCTCCTTCGGTACCCCAAGAGGTCGTGACGACACCGACACACCCCACACCAAACATTGTATATGAAGTGATCGAAAGTTGTGTCGACGAAGAAGCCGAAGATGAAGCCGACGAAGAAGCCGAAGCCGAAGCCGAAGCCGAAGCCGAAGCCGAAGCTGAAGCCGAAGAAGAAGAAGAAGAAGAAGAAGAAGAAGAAGAAGAAGAAGAAGAAGAAGAAGAAGAAGAAGAAGAAGAAGTGGAAGAAGCCGAAGAAGAAGAAGTGGAAGAAGTTGAAGAAGCCGAAGAAGAAGAGGTGGAAGAAGTGGAAGAAGTGGAAGAGGTGGAAGAGGTGGAAGAGGTGGAAGAGGTGGAAGAGGTGGAAGAAGTGGAAGAAGTGGAAGAAGTGGAAGAAGTGGAAGAGGTGGAAGAAGTGGAAGAGGTGGAAGAAGTGGAAGAGGAGGAAGAAGAGGAAGAGGTGAGTGAGGTAGTGATCAAAGGCAAGAAGTACTATACCAACGACGAACAGAACGGCACCATTTACAGTATTGGGTTTGACGGTGACGTAGGAGACGAAGTTGGGGTATTTAAGAGTGGCAAGGCGGTATTCCACCCCAAGAAATAATCGAGATTGGTAATGTTGGTTGAGAAAATACTTTTTTTTGGGTTTTTGGGTTTGTACCGTGTGATATACAATACAAAATCACATGGTAATGGTACGTGCACGGTTTTTATTCTGAAACGACGATTCATTTGTATCTATCTATCTATCTATATCCGTATTTGTATCCACGAGTTTGCCTGCGTGTGGCACGTTTACGTGATTGTCGTCGTCGCCCCCCTTTTTTCGTGGTACGTTTATATTCTGCTGCATCCGTTTCAGTCGGCGTTTGTTTCGTGGTAGTTTGTGTCTGGAAGGGAAGTGCCATGGTTCGTTGTGAAAAAACGTCCCATCGGTTGACTTTTTTGGCGCTGATGAGGCGGAGGAACATGTCCCCCAGAACGTTGCCGCGGTATTCACAAGATCCGGATACGGTTCCCGGCACGCGATCGCGACCCTGGCCACTTTCAGCAAACAAGTCCACCATGACGTAAATTTCGTAGTTGACGGCCGGCTTCGATCCCGGCTCGGATGCTTCGTCCAGGTCTTCCGGGAACATACTGATCCCGGTGTAAAGCAGCGACAACGAATTTTGTCCCCTTTCCCCCTTTTCCAAGTACCGGTTTCCGACCTTGTCTGGCCATGCAATGGAATCCGGAAACGAAGACTGGTTCATGACTTTCAGTACAGTTTCAATGTATTGTTCCAGTGCCGTCGTGGAAGCCTTCACATAATCAGTGATCATTTCTTGAAACTTGACGTTGCTCGATTCACGGTAAGGAAGACATAGTTTGCGTAACGTTTCGCCGTATTTCAGATACGGTCGGTTAGAAACATTGTTTTTGAACGCTTTGTTCATGTCCTCGTCGTCGTCGTCAAAGTTCACCCGCACGGCGTCTTTGTAATACTTGTCCTGGATTTTGACCATAATCACGTATTTTTGTGCCAACTGATGCAGCGACTCTGTGGTAGTAGTAAGTTCGCGTGGAAGAATGACTCTAAAGTTGGAGTTGTTTTGGATCATATTCATGAGGTCTTCTATGTTTTGAATCAGTTTATCGGTATTGTCGCGTTGGTTAGGGTCGAACAGAGGCGTATGGAAATCCGTATAAAGTTTTGCGATGGTAGATATCAATTGCTTGATGTACTTATTTTTATCGCTGGTTTTACGGTCGTAATCATCGTCGGTGTTTTTTCTTCTTCCTTTATATATCTGCTCGGCGAGAGGATTAGTATATTTAGTTTTCAGGGTATCTGTATAATTTGTATCGATGATGCTGATCATTTTTTCCAGAGTTTCCCTGAAAAATGGCTTATTTTGAAGCAATGTAGTAAAAACAGGGTTTAATATCAAAGAATTCATGGTATAGATGTAGTAGGCGCGTTTCAACGTGTCCGTGGTGGAGCTCAATATATCCAGGCACCGAATGACATCTTCTTTGGCCTGAATATCGCCTGGGTTGGCCTGAATATCGCCCAGATTCTGGGTCGTTGCCCATTCGTTGTACTGGGCCTTCATTTTCGTGAAGATGTCGGAATCGTTTTTAATATATTTTTGCAACTCGGTTTCTGTTTTTTTATCGAGACGCAATTTTAAAATACGCATCTTGATGTTTCTCGCGGTGTCGTTAATAGATCGAACATTTACTTTGGTTTGTTTGTCGCGCCACGTCGTGAAGGCTTTGTACCTGTTGAGAAGCTGTTGTCGGTACAGGGGATGATTCACCACGTCGTTGAGCCAGACGGCGCGTTCAATCTGGTAAGTGCGGTCGCTGATGGTGAGGATGGCGGGGGTATCGGACGCCGATTTAAACGCCTGTGGAATGGCGTCTTTCAGTGAAAATACGGTTTCCGGCACATCTTTGATGTAATTTTTAAACGATTCTTCGTATTGGGGGGTGGAAAGCAGCATCCGGATTGTTACACGGACATTGTGGTCGATGCAATCGCGTATTTGTTCGGGAGACACCGCCGGGTCGATCGAAATCTCCGTATGGTAGTGGTCCTTGACGGCGAATTCTTTGTTGAATGCATCCTGATTGAAAAAGAGATTCAGAATGTCGTCATACTTGGTGTAGTTGGACATTAGCCGCTTTTTATCGTATTTGACGCGGAACGAAATATAAGGGTGCTCCGTGGTAGAGGGGGGAGTATCCTCTTTCGGTACCGCAGGTACCGCAGGTACCGCAGGTACCGCAGGTACCGATGCTGATGCTTTCTCAGACGTCTGCTCTTTGGGTTTCGTCTTCAACATGCTGTGCGTCAGGACGATGGACGTCGGTGCAATGTTCGTGTCGAGCACGATTCGTATGGTTTCGGTTTTCCAATGCTCAATCACATTCGATACCGGCGGAGGCGCTCCTCCTGCGATCGTTCTCGATGTCATCTTCATGTAATATTCTGTGAAAAGAACTGACCGAATCTTCCTTTCATAGAAATTCGACCCGGATAAGCGAAGCAACCCGAACCAGGATAAGCGAAGCGGCGAAGCAACCCGAACCTGGTTCGGGTTCGGGTTCGGGTTCAGGTCACTATTCCCACTGGATGGGGCGATACCCGTCTCCCCCGGTGGTCATCGCAAGTGGAGTAGGAGTAGCAACGGTCGAAGCGGGCCGCCCCAGGCCCACATCCCCTGAATTTCCCGCGTTGGCATTGGCATTGGCATTGGTATTGGTATTGGTATTGGCATTGGCATTGGTATTGGCATTGGTATTGGTATTGGCATTGGTATTGGCATTGGCATTGGCATTGGCATTGGCACTTGAATCGTTGTTAGCAAGATTCTCCTGTAACAGGGAGACATGGTAAGTTGTGACGCTCTTAGGCAAGATGCAGTAGGACGACTCTTCGTTGAAGAGAAAATCCATAAAGATCACGAAGAAAAGGGTGACCAACGCAGCAATGTATATTTCACGACTTCCCATCCATACGATACAAAAAACGAGCACATCACGGCTAAAGGTATGCTTTAGGTAGGCTTCCACCGTTTTGCTGAGGCGGAAGTTGACGAATTTGCTGGCAATGTTTAGCGTCACCACCACCAACCCGGCAAACAGTTTGGAGTTGTTCAGATTTTGCACGTTGGTGTGGAGGTTCAACATCCAACGTTGAGGTATGTCCCATAAGGTGCTACGCATGGGCAACGATTTTATAATGTCCCAATGGTTCTGATGCTATATAATGCTTCTGATGCTATATGTTTACACGTACATAAAAACCATAAAAACATAAAATATAAAAATACATAAACGCTGGTGTGTGTTGTGTCATCGTCTCGATCTCGAGGTCATTGATTGGTCAAAACATGCATACTGGTATTGCATGGATCGCGATAGCCTTGGGCATTGGTCATCGTCCGGATTTAGTCAAAACCAACACCCATGGTCCCTGCTACTTTTTGCACCGCTGGGCCCAACGTGCTTCCTGTACCCCAGATCCGAGGTTGGGTTTGGATTTAGAGGTGCCCCTGACAGCGCAGCAATTGCCCGCTTCGCGGGCTACCCCGCCCCCGCCCCCGACCTTCAATGGATCTTCGCCCCTCTGCACCGCTGACGCTGACGCTGACGCTGACGCTGGCAACGAATCACGTGTGCGAAAGAATTTCTCGAAACTGGAGTTTTTCATTCACACGGTGTTGTAGGGGGCGTCCACGTCGGACACAGACAAATATCCGCAAATAGTAGTAGAGGATCCGTCCGAATAGATAGATATCCGTAGATATCCATAGATATCCCATGTCATTGATTGCATCCGCGTCTCCTTGGATCAACGATGATCCGACAACGACGAACCGTAAACGCATGGCTACCATGAAAAAACCGACTGTGTCTCTTCCCCCGATGCCGAATGCAGGACGCTTGCCGGGGTCCGGGTTGTCCCACGACCAAGAAGAGGAGGTGAAAGCGTACTATACGGATCTTCCCGGAAGCAACCTTGTCGCCAAAGACGACTTAGGGGACCGGGACCAGGACCAGGACCAAAATCGAACTCAGAGTCGGGTGACGGAACTGGTGAACAAGATTACGGCGTTCAATGCCGACGACGCCGGCCAAGCTTTAGCCGATTTCAAGCCGCTGTCCCCCGTGGAAAACGCTAAACGTGGCACCGGCGATTCTCCTGGTAAGCAGAGCAACCCTGGCGGTGACCTCGACATGAAACCGCTGCTTCCGCGGATGATGGCCCCAACCCCCGCCGTCTTTGCCCCCAACCCCCAGCCGACGGCGTATTTAAGCAATTACCGGCAAAGTTACGAACCGTCTTCGGCTCTGGCGAATGCTCGGAATACGGTCGTAAGCGGCGTAAGCGGCGACCCCAAACTGATGGACCGTCTCGCGTACATTACCTATTTGCTCGAAGAGATGAAACAGGAAAAAACGAACAATGTAACGGAAGAGTTTATTTTGTATTCTTTGTTGGGCATTTTTGTCATTTATATTGTCGATGCGTTTGCGCGTACGGGAAAGTACACCCGTTGATTTTTTTGGATTAGGGTTGGATTAGGGCCGAAACAGTAGTTTGATTGGATGCCGAATCAAATCAAATCAAACAAGGGCATGGTGTTGATCGGGCCGACCGGTTTTCCGGGAGCGGATGTTGTAGGATATCGTATGTGTATCGGGGATATCGGGAATGCGAATGAACTCCACCATCACGATTAGTTTGGAAAGATTGAGAAACACGTGCCCCCCGCCATAAATAGGCAGCCATGAAATCATGGGACGACATATCTCGTTCACCATTCGGTACCGGGGATCGTCGCGCCGCAGTTGGTTGCAGTAGCGCCCCCGCCGATTCTTGATGCTGCCGTCGTAGGCCAAGATGAGGTCCACGACATCCATCGGCAACCTGACAAGTTCGACACAGTGCGTCTTCATGTTCGTGTTCGTGTTCGTGTTCGTGTTCGTGTTCGTGTTCGTGTTCGTGTTCGTGTTCGTGTTCATATTCATGTATGTTGATTATGAACCAAGCTTGGCGTGGCACCGAAAAAGGATTTCAATTTTTCCATTTTTGTATACAAACATTGCCCGGCGAAGCCGGGCAATGACACCCACACCCTGCGGGTGTGGGTGTTACTCTTGGGAAGAAGGATTTCATAGAAACCATAGAATTCCCAGAACCCCACTCACAAGATTA
>Ga0164296_1001371_pt1 | contig 25961 bp, 27 predicted proteins | sample GEODES057metaG_FD_113533 | JGI IMG/M metagenome (GOLD analysis project Ga0164296, IMG submission 113533) | Dystrophic lake water microbial communities from Trout Bog Lake, Wisconsin, USA - GEODES057 metaG | ecosystem: Environmental > Aquatic > Freshwater > Lake | place: USA: Trout Bog Lake...
GTAAAAGGCCCTATGAAGGATGAGAATGGTAAACCAACACGCAAAGCAGCGGCTTTGAAAAGGTGGAAGTGTGGCAGCTAAAAAATACGTATTTAAACCCGAAATGTGCCAGCGCATCATTGAGATGGGCAAGGAAGGCGCATCTCAAAAAATGATGTTTGCTGAGATCGGCATTAACAAAGGTGTAGCAGATACTTGGAAGAAAAACCATCCAGAGTTTGCTGATGCCCTAGATAGCGCCGTAACAAACGCCCAAGCCTATTGGGAGCGTGAAATCTTAGCCAACGTCAACAACAAAGGCTTTAACAGCCGACTTGCTGAAATTGCCCTCCGTGGTCAATTCCAACAGGACTACCGCGAAACCCGCGACATCAAACTAGACGCCAAGGTGGAAACCAAGGTCGACTTCGCAAAAGAAATAGCAGATTTACTTACCGCCCTAAAAGGCTAGTTTTTTATTTTTTCGGGAAAGGGGCTTGACATAGCCCCTTTTTTGCATTAGTATGTATACATCTTAACCGAATTGAAAGACTAAAATGACTGCACATGCGATGCTATCAGCCTCCGGCTCCAAACGGTGGCTGTCCTGTACTCCTAGCGCTCGGCTAGAAGCCACACTCCCAGAACCCAAAAGAAGTACCAAGGGGATTGATTTCTCTGCGGAAGGCACTCTTGCCCACTCGCTTGGCGAAATTCGCCTGCGCCTTCATTACAACCAAATTGGACACGAAGAATATGAAACAGAATACGCCGAAGTCAAAGCGCACCCGATCTACCAAAACTACTCATCCGATGAGCGAGACGATTTCGAGGCTAACGTCGATAATTACGTTCTTTACGTACGTTCCCAAATCGGAGAGGGTGATACACCGCTTTTTGAACAGCGTGTGGACTTCTCTGAGTGGGTCCCTGATGGCTTTGGTACAGCCGATGTGGTTATACTTTCTCAGCACTCCATTCGCGTCATCGACCTCAAATTTGGACGCGGCGTCCCAGTCTACGCGCAAGACAACCCGCAGCTCAGACTCTACGCCCTTGGCGCCTACGCCAAGTTCAAAGAAGAGTGGCCGGAGATCAAAGAAGTCAGTTACACGATACATCAGCCCAGACTTGACAGTATCAGTACCGATGGTACCAGCATCAGTAAACTTGTCGACTGGGCCAACTACTTCGTCAAACCCAAAGCCAAAAAAGCGTGGTCAGGCAGCGGTGACTTCCTTCCCGGTGACTGGTGTCAATTCTGCCGCGCCAAAGCGACGTGCAGAGCGCGCAGCGATTTTAACACAGAGCTTGCCAAGCAAGACTTCAAAGAGCCTCCCCTCCTCAGTGAAGAAGAAATCATTGAAGTCCTCGGCAAAGCCCAAGACCTCCGCACGTGGGCAAACGACGTTGAAGAGTACGCCCTCGAAAAAGCCGTAAAAGAAAACGTTATTCCGTCTGGGTTTAAACTGACAACAACTAAGACACATCGTAAGATTTCTGACAACCAGTTAGCTGCTGCGGTGCTTGTTGAAAAAGGTTTACCAGCAGAACAAATCTGGAACCAACCAACTCTCAAATCTATTCCAAACTTGGAAAAGATTAACCCACAAGTAACAGCGTGGTTAGGCGATTTAGTATTGCGCCCAGAAGGCCAGCCTAAACTGGTTCGTGTTAAACAAGCAGCTAAGGATGACTTCGCATGAACGCATGGCTAATTGGATTTATTGGATGTGTGTATACTATAGTGGCAATTAACTTCTTCAGAGACGGCCAAGTAGGCATGGGAATATCCTTCGTTGGCTATGCTTTAGGCAACGTAGGATTAGTTATGGTAACATTAAAGCTATTCGAAAGATAACTATGAGAGTCGAGTGCCTTGGTAATGACATTGAAGTACCAGATTATTTAATTGATTCATACGTTAAACAATTTGATGGATTACCTGGTAGCGGAAACAGAGAAGCTGTGTTACAATTACGTGGTACAATGTATGAAGTGATTGACTACATAGCAGAAGATCCAGAAGCATTGCACGAATATGAAATCAGAAATGACTTCATTAACGCACTAGCAGTACAAAAAGCATTAGAAGTTCACGGAATATTGCACGACTCATAAAAGTTGTGTATAATGGTAGTACGGGTAGACGAGCTGGCCCCGATTGAAGTCCAGTTCTAATGTAAATAGGAAATATCATGCAATCTAATAAAGTTAAAGTAGTAACCGGTAAAGTTCGTTTCTCATACGCTAACGTGTTCCAGCCTAAAGCTGGCATGAACGGCGGCGAACCAAAGTATTCAGTATCTATCTTGATTCCAAAAACAGATACAGCCGGTGTTGCTAAATTGAAACAAGCCTTTGAAGACTGCAAGTCTAGTAACGCAGCGTTCTTCGGTGGTTCAGTACCAAAAGGTCTTAAAGGTGGTTTGCGTGATGGTGATGAAGAGCGTGATGACGCAGCATACGCAGGTTGCTATTTCATCAATGCTAACAGCGCCCAAAAGCCACAAGTTGTAGATGCTAATCGTGAAGAGTTGTTTGACCCAAGCGAGTTCTACAGTGGTTGCTACGGCCGTGCTTCAGTAACATTTTACCCATACAATGCAGCTGGTTCTAAGGGCATCGCATGTGGTTTAAACAATCTCCAGAAATTGGAAGATGGTGACAAATTAGGTGGTGGTTCATCTGCTGCCGACGACTTTGCAGTATAAGTAGTCCTTCAATCAGTAGTACCGTAGTACCGGGGAGTGTCCATAGAAACTGTGGCCTCCCTTTTTCATCAACTCATAACAATAAAGATACCATGGATAATTATCAAGAATACATCGCTGCCAGCCGTTACGCCCGTTATCAAGATGACAAAGGTCGTCGTGAAACTTGGGACGAAACAGTGCAGCGCTTTGTAGATTACATTTTCAGCCGCACACCCCAAATTACCGAAAACGAAAAGTTAAAAAAAGAACTTTTTAAATCCATTAAAAACCTAGAACTTATGCCGTCCATGCGCGCCATGATGACTGCAGGAAAGAGTGCCGACCGTGATAACACATGTGTTTACAACTGTTCGTATTTACCTGTCGACGATCCTAAATCGTTTGACGAAGCCATGTTTATATTGTTATGCGGAACGGGTGTCGGCTTCTCGGTTGAGTCTAAGTACATTAATCAATTGCCTGAAGTGCCAGATCAGCTCTTTGAATCGGAACATATCATCGCCGTGCATGACTCCAAAGAAGGCTGGGCAAAATCATTACGTCTACTCCTCGCCCACCTCTGGGCTGGAGAAATTCCAAAGTGGGACGTGTCCAATGTCCGACCTGCCGGAACACGACTCAAAACTTTTGGTGGAAGAGCTTCCGGGCCAGAACCATTAGTAGATTTATTTCAATTTGCAGTAAATACGTTTAAACATGCTAAAGGTCGTAAGTTGCATTCATTGGAGTGCCACGACTTAATGTGTAAAATTGGCGAGGTAGTTGTGGTTGGTGGCGTTCGCCGTTCAGCTATGATATCATTGTCAGACTTAGATGATGAAAGGATTCGACATGCAAAAGCTGGACCATGGTGGGACACTGCGCCACACCGCGCTCTTGCGAACAACAGTGCGGTGTATAACGAAACACCTACTGTCGGAAAGTTCATGGAAGAGTGGCTGTCACTTTACAACTCCCATTCCGGTGAAAGAGGGATTTTTAATCGGGAAGCTGCTAGAAAGACGGTTGAAAAATACGGGCATCGTGATCCAAATTATGAGTTCGGAACTAATCCATGCTCGGAGATCGTTTTGCGACCATACCAATTTTGTAATCTCAGTGAGGTTGTAGTACGCCATGACGACACAAAAGAAACTTTGCTGCGTAAAGTGCGGCTCGCATCTATCCTTGGAACCATCCAGTCTACCTTTACAAAGTTCCCCTATCTGCGCAAGGTGTGGCAGAGAAATACTGAAGAAGAACGGCTTTTGGGTGTCTCCCTCACCGGAATCTATGATAATCCCCTTCTCACAACCCAAGGAGACAAGTTAAATGAGTTACTTGCCGAACTACGAGTTGCAGCCAGAGAAACTAATAAAGAATGGGCAGCTATTCTTGGAATACCTGAAAGCGCTGCAATCACTGCAGTCAAACCCAGCGGAACAGTTTCTCAATTGGTCGACAGCGCATCAGGAATTCATCCAAGACATTCCAAATATTACATTAGACGAGTTCGCGGAGATAAAAAGGACCCTCTTAGCCAGTTCTTGGTCGCCAGCGGAATACCTTCGGAGGACTGCGTATACAAACCCACTCAAACGACAGTATTTAGCTTCCCTATCAAAGCTCCAGACGGACTTACAAGAGCTGATGTTACACCCATTTCACACCTCGCTCTTTGGCTTACCTACCAACGACACTGGTGTGAGCACAAGCCCTCCGTCACAATCTCAGTCGAGGAAAAAGATTGGCCAGCAGTCGGAGCTTGGACATGGGAAAACTTTGACGAAATCTCCGGAGTCAGTTATCTCCCCTACGATGGAGGAACTTACCGCCAAGCTCCATACGAAGAGTGCACAGCCGAGCAGTACGAAGAACTTAAAGCTAAGATGCCAAAGATTGATTGGGCTCTTCTCAAAGAAGAAACCGACAACGTAGAAGGCGCACAGATGCTTGCTTGTGCGGCTGGCGTTTGTGAAATCTGATCCATGGGCTTGCCCTCCACTCAATCTGTGGAACTGGTCCGAGACGTGGAAGTTAAATCTCCATGTAACGGAATCTGTACCCTCGACATACAAGATGTATGTCGAGGATGCAAACGAACCAGGGCGCAGATTTTTAAATGGTTTGTTATGTCCAACGACGAAAAGCGAGAAATAATCAACAGTATTAAATAATTTGACATGGTGGTGTTTGGGGAGCTTGTATAGCTCCCCTTTTTTATGCTACAATGGACTCTTACAGATTCGTCTGGACGCCATAGGAGCATATATGATTTACAGCATTGACTTTGAAACACGCAGCCACATTGATCTAACAGAACAAGGGCTCGACATCTACGCCAACGACCCCACAACAGAAGTGTTGTGTATGGCCTACGGTATCAACCCACACGACGTGGATATTTGCAATCCCAAAGATAAGTTTTTATACAACCCAGTAATTGCTCACGTTGAGCAAGGTGGCAAAATCCAAGCATGGAACGCCATGTTCGAGTACGCCATCTGGAACTGTGTCTGTGTGCCCAAGTACGGCTGGCCACCTCTAAAGCTGGAGCAGTGCATTGACTCTATGGCGATAGCAGCAGCCAACAACATCCCTCAGAGCTTGGGTGATGCTGCCATGTTTATGGATGCAGATCATAAGAAAGATACCCGTGGTAGGTACCTTATTCAAAAGCTGTGCAAACCTATTAAAGGATCCTTTAATGAGGACCCAGAGCTATTAAAGGAACTTTACATATACTGCCAACAAGACGTCCGTGCGGAGATGTCGATTGTAGCCAATTTAAGGCCCCTATCAGCCGAGGAGCAGGAAGTTTGGACCATGACCCAGCGGATTAATTTGAGAGGCGTACCGGTCGATCCTAAAGAGCTCCAAAACGCCGTAAAAGCAGTGGAAGGGGCGCAGGCACAACTGGACCAAGAACTCGTCTCCTTGACCGGTTTTAAGCCCTCTGAGCGGGCTAAATTGCTGGGTTGGTTAAATGGGAAGGGTGCGGGTATGGAGGATATGACCGCAAAGACCGTTTCAGCTATGTTAGTGAACACTAACTTACACCCTGATGTACGGCGCGCATTAGAGTTGCGCCAAGAAGGAAGCCAAACTAGCGTGGCTAAGTACGCTAAGATGATGGAGATACAACGTGAAGGACGGATTAGGAATACACTGGTATATCATGGCGCTAGTACTGGTCGTTGGGCATCAAGGGGCGGACTTAATTTACAGAATATTGCGAGGCCCACGCTCAGTGATGAACAAATTGAACAGGCTATACCTGAAGTCTTTGGAAGGGGATCTGGAACGATGCTACAACTTTCCTCTTTGGTACGATCATCAATCAAAGCTCCGGACTCCAAGACCTTCGTTGACGTGGATTTTAGTTCAATTGAAAACCGAGTTGGGGTTTGGCTCGCAGGACAAAACGACAAAGTTGAACTCTTCAGAAAGGGATTAGATGAATATAAAGTCTTCGCTTCAGAAAGCCTATACCGAGTCCCTTATGATGAAGTCACGAAGGATCAACGCCAGGTCAGCAAATCAGCTGTCCTCGGTGCAATGTTTGGTCAGGGTGCTAAAGGGTTGGTTAAGTATGCTGAAGGAATGGGGGTCAAACTGACTGAGGCGCAAGCCAAGAACGCAGTAGATGGTTACCGCAGTTCGTATTCGAAAGTGAAGGAGTTGTGGGCATTGTGTGAAAATGCCGCGATTGAAGCAGTAAGCAATCCCGGTAACCCATTTCGGGCGGGACAGCATATTGTGATGAAAGTTGCAAAGGATGCACTTTGGATGCAACTACCAAGTAAACGTTTGATCTGTTGGCAAAGGCCACAGCTCGAGCTGGTCACTACTCCGTGGGGTGCTACTAAGTATGGTGTCACTGTGCATAGCTTGAACACCTACACTAGAGCATGGACAAGGAATCAGCTGATCGGTAGCTCCATTTTTCAGTCTGCAGTGCAAGGAACCGCTCGCGATTTTCTGGCTAATGCGATGCTCAATTTGGAAAAGAATGGCTATGAGCTCATCAATTCTATCCATGACGAAGTGTTACTCCTAGTTGATGAGGATAAAGCAGAAGAGGCTTTGGAGAATGATGTCATGCACATAATGACTAATCCTCCAAAGTGGGCACTTGACTTCCCCCTGCAAGCAGAGGGATGGGTCAATAAGCGTTATAGGAAGTGATTAAGGTAGGCCGCCCTTTGGACCGTTGATAGGTAGACCAGTAGCTGGGTCTATCACGTGAACACCAGGGGCGGTTACTGCGGGCTTTTTCTTAGATTGCTCAATGCTTTCAACAGCAGTCAACGCACCTAATGGAGTATTTTGTTTTATTACTTGGCCCAGTTGCTTAATTGCTTCAGGACGCTCAGCAACCGCTTTACTCTTTAGCCATTCTTGAACTGGTTTGCTATATAAACCTCTTGCCCCGCCAATAGTTGCTGCAGAAACACCAGCTGCCACTGGTAAACCAACAAGGTGTGCTAAACCGGCAGCACTACCAGTCAACGCACCACCACCCAACCAGTTATAGATGCCGCGTTTTTCAGCATAGTTTTCACCGGGACTGGTAACGATATCTTTTATTGCTCCAGATAACTGATTTACATTTGCATCTTTTGCAGCTTTTTCAACATCTACTTTGTTTTGCAAAGCGTCTTTACGCAAATCGATGTTTTTATCAATTAGTTTAAATTCTGAAACTGGATTATCAGATCCTTTTAGAGCTTTTAACTCAGCCTCTTTAACACTATTAACATGGTTTGTTACATCTTTAACAAATGTTTTATGGGCCGCACGGTTCTCCATCATTTCTTTGTATGCTTTTTCAGCCATTTGCTGAATTTCGCTTTGGCCACCGGCTAAACTCTTTGTAGATAATTCAGACTGGATAGCTTTTAGTAAATCAGCGGGCTTAGCTTCACCAGCATCTTTTAAACTGGACATGTAAGAAGCAGCTTTTTCTGGAACTTTAAATTCGTGAAAAGCCTTATTGGCATTTTTAAATAAATCGCTACCGGCTTGACCTTCAATCAAACCAATCCATTTATCTTTCAAATCGTCAAGTGCTTTACCATAGTTTTGTTCAAAAACGGTTTTAGTTGGCGACTTTGCAGCATAGGCTTCTCTGCTCAATGAACTTAGTTGATCTTGCCAATCTTTTGGATTGAGCCAGTTTCCGTTCTTTGTAGCATTTATTAAGCTATCAACTTTACCTGTTAATAACTTGTGTAGTTTAGATCCTTCTCCACCTAAAGAAGTTGGATCAGTATTAGCCACATCTTTTAATTCAGTCTTAACAGATTCAGGTAATTTTAAACTGCCGATATCTTTAAGCGAATCTTCGTAAGCCTTAGAAATATTCTTTTGGCCTTCAGCAATCATTTCATGCCCTTTAGCACCTGGAGTAACATGGTACTCTGGCGGTAAATTAGACATAGCTCTATCAACAAACGGACGATGAAAGTTTGATTCGCTTTCTTTAAGCGCTGATTCTTTTTCGCCAATGTGCGCAGCTAAATCTGCATCTGCTTTAGCATGAGCTGCTTCTAAGTCAGCAATTTTTTGCTGTTTAGTTTTAGCCGCCATAGTATCCAAAGTACCTGTGGACCCTGGAGTACCAATTACTTTGTTTGCCTGACCCTGTAAAACTTCTTTTTCAATTTCGTTTGCAGCTTTTTTCTCTGCCAAAGATTGATTTAAAGATTTAATACCGCCAACAATTTTATCTCGAACACCACCAAATGGAATATCACCTAAAAGGTTTTCCATTTTTTGAACACCGCCACCTAAAAGCTGACCAATTGTAGTGTCTTTTAAAATCTCTTCATTAGATAGGCCCATAGCTTTAAGTTCTTTAAAGCGTTTTAAAGCTGGGCTAAACATTGCACTGGCCCCACTTCCAAGACCATGGAATCCCGCACCAAAAAGTGCACCCATCATAGCTTCGTCTGTAGCAGCACCGGCTGTAGGGTTTGCTCCTAATACTCCAGTAGCTGCACCACCGGCAACAGATTGGCCCCAAAATGGATGCTCGGCAATCCACTTACTGGTTTTACCAGCAACAGAAGAAATATCAGAGCCAGCTTTTTCAAGCATTGGAGCAATAGTAGGAGCTTGTTTTTCTGCAAATTGAAGTGCTTCTTGCCCCGCTGCTTTAGCACCTTGGCCAACTTTAAATGCACTTGTGCCAAGTCCTTTTAACCCGGCAAAATCTCCAGCTAAACTAGCTGTGCTACCTAATGGGCCTTGAATACCTGGTGCCCAGTCACTTTGCTTTTTAATACCAACGTCAGTTTGTGTGAGCGCGTTAATTGGGTCTTGATAACCCATCCACTTAGCCACATCAGCGAATGGTTTTGCAGTAGACATGGCCGCACGAATAGGAGCTCCAGTAATGTCTGTCATAACATTAGCTGCAACTTTACCAGCCCCTGTCGGAGCCGCTTGAGTGCTCGGAGTAACTAGCGGGATGCCTTCAGGGCTATAAACTGTGTCTTCATCCGGTGTAAACTTTTCAGCAACAGGCTCGGGAGCAAATTCCCTAACTGGAGTTGGCGCGTATTCTCTAGCCATTATTTGGGCTCCCTGTAAAACCTTCCATTTTCGTAACCATAGTTGTATTTATCTGGCTCATAAGATTTGAAATGTTTAATGGCATCTGCGTTAACATCCGGTGCTTTAGTGGCTGGGGTTTTATTAAACGCGGTTACTGTGTTTTTAAAAATTCTTTCACGCTCGCCGCTAGCATCCCAGGCTCGTTCACCACCAGCTAAATCTTTTGGATATTTATCTAAAAATCTTAAATGCGCCAAATTAACTTCATTCTTAGCTTGCATGATTTGGAACGTTGTTTTAACAAACTCAGCTGGATCATTAATGCTTGTCAAAGACTTAGCAAAGTTATCGGCTTCTTTACCGGTGTACTGGGCACCCATAGCAGCTTTAGCGCCGTGGGCAACATACTGTTGCTTAGCTTGCTCAATTGTTAAGTTACGGGAATAGCGCGCAAGTTCTTCTGGGTCAACAGGAACACCTGCTGCAATTTTTGCAAAAATATAATTTTGCTTAATAGTAGAACCAGGGCCTTGCTCCTCGCCCTTACCTTCATCAACGGCTTTAATAGCCATTTTAGCAGAGTCAGCAGCATCTTGGTACATTGTTTTATTATCAGTAAGATCTTTGTACACTTTGCCAACAGCTTCATTTGTTAACGCGATGTTTTTATACTGCTGCTCTACACCAGGGACAGATGTATCTTGCTCACCTGGAGTCAATGGACGTGCCGGAGATATTGCTCCAGTTGGAGTAGTCGTTGCCTGAATCTCAGCTTTCATTCCAGGAACAGAACCCACGCGATAGAAATGGTTTTCTTCTAAACCAGTCCCACGTTTGTATCCGGCTGCTGCAGCTTTTGCGTCTAATTCTGGAGTTACAGAACCAGGCTTAACATCAAAACCATCGCCAGTAAAATGCGGACTAGTTTTTAAATCAATTGGGCGACCTTGCGCTGTTCTTGGAATACCGTTTTCATCGTAGTGATGCACCAACGCAGCACTCTCAACGGGAGTTCTAGTTCCGCTAATAACTTGGAAACCGTTATCAACAGCCCAATCAGCAGCTGTTGTTTTACCTTGAGTTGGAGTAGCTGTCGGAGTAGGCGCATTTGGCTGTTTAAACAAAGAAGCAGCATCTGGGCTGTACTCAGTAGCAACACCATTAACAACACGTTTAGCCGGTTGAAACAGATTTGGAAAGTTTTGACGCGCCCATGCTTCGTTTTGTGGGGTATAGTCCATACCTTTGAGGGTATCAAGAACTTTAAGTTGATCTGGTTTCTTCAATTCATTTTGCTGAACTGTTTTCATTAACTCAGTAGGGTTTGTTCTAGCTAAAACAGCACCCCAACGTCTTTGTGACTCTGGCAATGAATTTACTTCATTTGCAAATGGGCCTGTATAGGCACCAGGTGCACCGCCAGCTGTTCCACCAGCGGTAGTGCCAGGACCAGCCATGGTGTCTGCAATAACTTTATTTTGGTTTTGCATGGCTTGCATAGCAGCCATACTTTGAGCAATATTATATTTATTGGCCCGGTCTTGCTCTTGCTCCATTTGAATTTGTTGGAACGCAGGAGTTTTATCATACTTAGTCCAAGCATGAGCTTCTTTTAAAGAATCTTGAAATTTTTTGTAAGGGCTATTGTATTCATCCAACATTTTTTGCATGTTGTCTAAAATACCCTTACTAGATTGCTCATCCAAAACAGTACCTGCAGTTGGGGTAATTGTCGCCAATGTACCTTTCCCACCACCTGTAATTTTAACAGGCTGTCCAATCGTAGACTGAAGGCTAGCCTGTGGTGTTTCACTATCTTGGTTTGTTGCAACCGCAGATAATGGAGCTTGTGTTGGTAAATCTGCCATAATTATTCCTTATTGTACCACTGGAGCGGTTAAATCACCGCCCGTAGATGAAGTATATTGGTCATTAATGGGCATAGATGTACTTACTGAACCGTCGCCATTATTTAGACTAACCGTACTATTACCCGATGAATCCGTTGTAGCCGTGGTGCCTGAATTTGATGAGCTAGACCCCAAAATATTTGGAAACGCATTTTGTAAAGTACTTAAAAATCCTGCCGTAGCCGGTTTGTATCCCGAAATCCCTTGAGTTCCTTGTGCTGGTGTACCAAACAAGCTATCTAATAAACTTGTACCTGCTGCAGGAATACTAGATAAAGACCCTAACATTGAAAGAGGCGACATTTGGTTTTGTGTGGATACTGTAGCAGGAGCGTTGACAGCATTTACCAAGTTTGCGTAGTTTGTTACACCTTGGAACGGAGCATTCATTTGAGCTGCTCCAGTTGTAAGGTCTGCAGTTGTACCTTGTGTTCCGATTGTACCTAAACCAGCAGCAGCTTGAGCTCCTGTGCTTTGGTTTTGCAATGCTGCAGTCATTTGTTGTGCCTGCAATTGAGCCATAGCATTGGCTCTTGCTGTATCTACAGCGGTTTGACCACGTAAGCTACCAAAGTTACCAGAGCCAATAGCACCTGCTTCAGTGCCAGCAGTTTGCGTTGGTAGGATTTGATTAAGCTGTTGGTTTTCTGCTTGGAACAAACCACCTAATGCAGTGCTCGTATTTGGCGTAACGTTACCAGTCGTTGGGTCAACAATCCACGGATTAGCTGCACCGGTAGCAATCTGGTTTAAATTAGTTTGGCCTTGAGTAAATGGATTATTTGGGCCAGCCAAAGTATTAACAGCCTGCTGCCCAGTTGTTTGACTAAAAGCTGGAGCACCAGCTGCAGCAGTACCAGCTTGGTTGATAACGTTTTGTTGCGCTGCATCCATCCATGATGGGAGCGTCGTTTGTGTCTGATTTGTATCAGTTAAAAGGTTATTTAACCCGGATGAGGTTGATGTACCTGCCATTATGCTCTCGCTTTTTTCTGTGCTTGTAATAAATAAGCCAACGGGCCTTTGCTATCTGGGGGTAGATGCTTGGAGTCGTGCTTCTGTTTATGTTCTCTAACTGTTTTTAAAAATAAATCTAATACTTTTGCGCCAGCTTCATTACTACCGTTACCTAAACCAGATACTACATCAGCTGGAATAACAAACTCACCGTTTGCCAGCATAGCTGGTACACTGTCGCTAGTACCGTCCCCGTCACCACGCACGTATTTATTGTGCAATGAATTTAAACCGCCTTCACTAAAGAACTGTGGGTTGTGCCCCTCGGGCAAAGTCCTATCTTGGAACATCATATTGCCAGGCTGTCCGCCATTTTGCAAATGCGGTGCACTGGATAAAGGAGAACCTTTTAAACCAAACAAACTAGCATGTGTGGCATCATGTCCTTTTAAAAACACAGGACCACCATCTACTCTATGAATTATACCACCATTTTTAGCTTGTTGGATTTCTTGCAAATCCAAAGGTGTAATTTGCTGCGCTGCTGAAGTCGCAGCAGTTTCTGGTTTAAGAATAGCAGCTAAAGGATCAGCAATTTGAGTACCTTTAGAGAACGATGCTGTTCCCGGAGTGATTGTTTTCTTGGTTGCTGCCACGTTTGAAGTTCCTGTTGTACTTGTTCCTGTTGTGCTTATTCCAGTGCCAGTGCCAGTGCCAGTGCCAGTGCCAGTTCCTGATCCACTACCGCCGCTATTTCCAGCTATAATCCCTGCTACTACACCTGCTGCTGTACCAGCCCCAGTATTGGAAGAACCAGTACCAGCCGTTGTGCTAGTACTTGGTGTTGTGCTAGTGCTTGGTGTTGTACCAGTACTTGGTGTTGTGCTAGTACTAGCCGTTGTGCTAGTACCAGCCGTTGTGCTAGTACTTGGTGTTGTGCTGGTACTTGGTGTTGTACTTGATGTTGTGCTGGTGCTTGGTGTTGTACTTGATGTTGTGCTGGTGCTTGGTGTTGTAGATGACCCAATAATATTAGCAACAATATCGTTTGCCGATACATCACTACCAGTACCAGAAGTACCTGTTTCTCCAGTACCCGTTGTGCTAGTTGTTGGAGTTTCAGCTGTGCCGCTTCCACTGGAAATAGGCTGCGCATTGTTAAACGAGTCAGGTGCTCCAGTAACTGTAACTGTGCCTTTTGCACCTTGTACTATACCAGTTCCAGTTCCCGCAACTTGGCCGGATTCACCGGTAAAGGTTGCTCCTGTTGTGGCGCTTGCTTGTTGGTTAAGGCTGCCGTCTGCATTGTAAACAGCGCCGGTAGAACTAAGATATCCTGTAGACCCATCTGGATTTGTAACCGGTATGGTGTTTGCTAAATTAGCAATCTGTGCTGTGTTCTGTGTTAGGTTATCTGTTGATGGTTGCGGGCCAACTTGAGCAGATGGGGCAGATAAAGCAACATCTGGAATATTAAGCCCAGAAGCTAACTGACCATTTGAAATCTGTGACAATCCACTTAACGTTGTGCCCAAAGAATTAGCTACACTATTAAGTGCTGATTGATTAGTACCGTATTGCTGTAAACTTGTATTTAACGCATTTGTGCTACTTGTTGCAGCTGTTTGCAGTGGTGCAATAGCAGTGCTATATAAATTTTGTAAATTTGTATTGGCTGTTTGAAATGCAGTATTAGCTGGTGTATAAGCATTAACAGCATCTGTATAGGCTTTTGACGCAGCATTTGCAGCATCATAGTTTGCTTGTGTCGGGTTATCCTGAAACGCTTTGTACGCTGTGTTATACGCAGTTTCTGCTTGTGTTGCAGCAGTATATAATCCGCTTGCTGTTTGCTGTAAGTTTTGTACATTAGCATATTCAGGTTGATACTTATTTGTATAAGCGTCACTTAAAGCAGCTTGATCTGCTTTTGCTTGGTTGTATGCTGCAGTTGTAGCATCTGTACTAGAAGTAACAGTACTCTGTGCATTTTGTAAATCTGTTAACTGCCCACTAGCTTTACCAGATAATAAATCTGCTTGAGCTTTTAACTGAGCCTCAAGGACAGAAGTACCATCAGGTGTAGTTGAAGATGTAGCTGACGGTGTAATCGAAGCAGAAGGAGCTGTTAACGCATTTAGCCCAGAACCCACAGTTGCGCCAATAGCCCCTGTTTCTGCTCCAGTGGCAACGTTGCCACCCTTAATAGCAGAACCAGCCGCACCAGTTGCGGCGCCGACAATAGCGTTTGCAACAGAACTCGGAATACTTCCGGACATAGCACTATTTGCTTGGCCACCCAATGAGCTTAACGCGCCACTAATTGCAGTGTTTTCTAAAACTGATTTTGGATCTGCACCACCAGCAATAGCTTTAGTAGCAGCCAAAAGAGCTGATGCCACTGGTGTGCTAATAGGTGCACTTAAACCCATCTGAGCAGCCAGCGCTGGCGATGTTAAACTATCTAACGCACCACCTGTCAACCCACCAGTAATAGCACCAGTCAAAATACCAGTTAACGGATCTTGTCCGGTGACAGCGGCTTTTACACCGCCCATAGTGCCGCCTGTTAAAGCACCGGTTCCTGCTGAATTAAGCAGTGACTGAAGCGGCACACCTTGTTGGAGAGCAGTATCTAAAGCACCAGATGTTAATCCAGTGCCAGTTCCACCTGCAGTAGTAGCCAAAGCTGTAGCAGCATCGGTAACACCAGCAGCAGTTGTGCCCGCTGGTAGACCCAATGACGCAGCATCTACACCAGCATCAAGAGCTTCGGCAGCAGTTTCATATCCCGCTGCTTGAGCAAATCCATCGGCTGTAGCCAATGTTCCCGCATCTAAAGCACCACCAGCCCCAGCTAAAGCAGGAGCTAAATATGGCGCTGCAATAGCTAATGCAGCAGTTCCTAAAGTTGCCCAACCACCAGGTATTGTATCATGTACAGACTTATCTAATTGGGCGGCCATGCCCAATAAACCGCCACCGCTTCCGTCTGTTCCAAGAGCATGGGAAAAGCCATCGGTTATAGCACTTATTGGATTACTACCGCTCATAGCTCAGCCATCCATAAATAGTGTGGTTTATCTGATTTTTGAACTTTCAATCCAAGTTTATTTAACAGCGGTAAAGTTTTTTCTAATACCGGACCACCATCTTCGCCATACACTTTTTTAAACCCGGAATTTTTAACTTGCCCAATAAAATATTTCATTGCGGATTTAATTTTGTTTGGAGTATCTGCAGTAAAAAAGTTTATTTCTGCAGCGTTATTTCCAATGTTTACTAAAAATAATAGTGAATCACCGTGCTGTACTAAGTGCCCAACTTGCTTTTGAATCATCGCGTTCATTGTTTCCATTAAACGAGCAGTATCGGCTTGGCTGTGGCCAAAACGCTTGTGATCTGCTTGGATGATTTCGGATGGGGTCATATTCAATAAGATTGTGGTCTACATCTACTAATGCAAAAAATAGGGCAAAAACGCCCTAAATTAGTGGGATTTACCGTTAATGATTAAAGCTGTTTCTTTAGCCCAATCCTGCCAGTTGTCAAATGTTTCTGGGTTTGGAACGGGGAAAGCTGAAAAGGTAAAGGTACTGGAAATTACAGATGCTGTATCTTTCCAGTTTTCTTCTGAGTTATATGGCACATTTAACTGACCATAGTAAATGATAAAGTTACCATTCCAATCTTCCCAGCTAGACAACTCAGGAGAAAACGGAAAAAACGGTTGGTTTCGTTTATTGACAAAAGTTGTCATGGACGCTCGTCACCAAACTCACAAGTAACTAAGTTACGGCCCATTTCATAATTGCCGTCAATTTCGTTAGATTCAAACTTTAAACGAATTAAGCGGTGCTCAACACGAAGGTCAATTTTACCGGTATCTTGGGTAAAATAGTATGGCCCGGAATCCTCTTCCATGGGGCTTGATGCAAACTTGCGGCCTAAAATGGTCATGGACATAGTACCGGTTTGCAAGAAGTTAGGCTCAACACGGCGCAAGTGCATGCGGCGGTTTACTCCAACTAAACCATCTTGGCTTGGGTTACCTGTTAGCCAGCCAACATCGCTGGTGGTAATGCTAGAATAAACAGCTTGCTCTGTATTTAGTCCAACTTTGTTTTGGCCAAACTCATGCTGCCAAATTGTAAATCCACCAGTTTGTACATATACTGGTGTGCCAGCTACAGGAGTTATTGGGTTTTCTTCGCTAAATGTTACTAATGTAACACCAGGTGTGCCAATGGTAGTATTATAAATATTGGTGGAAGCTGTTACTAAATATGTTTGGTTGAAGTCTTGCGTTTGTGAAAAAGCAAAAATTGAACCCGGGGGTAACTGAGGTGTTACATCGCCAGCAATATACATCTGGTATACTGTAGGAGCGGGCAAACTTGCTGGGTGGTTGATAACGTAGAGCGGTGCGCTAAAAGACGGATTGTAATTCCAATCAGCCCAAATAGGTGTTGGAAAAATCTCAGTAGTCCAACCACAAGAGCGTTGTGCACCTTCAGCGGAGCCAGCATCATACCAGAGCTTATCTTTAGTATTATAGATAATTGCGTCGGTGCATTCTGTTGCTGTACCGCGGGGATAAAAGAACCAAATCTCATTGTAGCGTGGGATTTTAGTAGCCCATACTTTTTGGCGTTGTGTGTAATTGATGTTGTCAAAGAGCCAGTTTACGTTCTTATCATTAGGCACCACCTGTACACTACCATTGTAGGCATAGAAGCGGTCAACACCCATCCACCAATAAACACCATCCATCTCCACAATAGCATTGGAAGACATGATTGAGATTTGGCTAGAAATAATATCGTAGTTCCAGAACTGATTTACTGTTACAGTAGAAGATGCAGATGAGTTAAAGGAAACACGAATAAGAGAGTCAGTAGCCCAGAATAGTCCAGCTGGGGAGTTAGTACCCCCACGCATTGGTATACCTTTAACAATCTTGGAAGAGGCTACGTTAGTTTGGTTGGCTAATGGGCCATTCCAGTCGTAAAAGTTTTGCTGCAAGTATGTGCTGCTGACGTTATTGTTGGCAATATAGCCATGCGAGCCGTACACAAAAATAAACGGATACAATACGCAAACACCGCCGTCAACACTAATTGGTTGGTATGTTGGGTTTTGGCCTGCGCTATCTGATAAGCCTGTGAAGTTCCAAGTATTTGCAACAGACGGCGCAATATTACCTACTAGAACTTGTGATGGAACACCGTTGTCAATATCCTGTAAGTTATAACCTGGATGGGCAAAAATAGACAGTTGGCCGCCTTGTGGGCTAAATTGAGCATCAAATTGCCAAGTAATGCGATAAGGCCCATTAGCTGGGTCTTCAGTAAATGTTGGTGTGTTGTTTAGCCAAACGTTTGTTGGGCTACCTGAAATGGTTCCAGTAACGTTTACTGTGGTATTTGGGGATGTATATGTGGCAGTTGTAGTTACAAAATTTACCGGCGTTGTCTGGTTAAAGATAACATTTGTTCCGGTGGGGAAAAGCGCTGTTACGTTACCTGCAATAGTAAAGCTAGAACTTGTATGTGATACAAGAGTAAATTGTGAAGTACCTGGGAGAATATTAGCTGTAAATGGTCCGCTACCACTACCAAAGTTAATGCCGCAAGTAAACACATCAAGCTCTTGGTAGTTACCTGCAAAAATGTAGTTTACGCCATTATATGGCTGTACTACCATACCGCGGTAAATGCCAACGTTACTAGTAAACAACGTGCGGTAACCACCCATCTTTTTAGGGTCACCACGCTGAAAACGACACCACACACCATCAGTGTATTGGTCGTTTTGGAATTGTGTACCGTCGCGTTTAATCCCAGCCGGAATTGCTAAGCTGTAAATTGAGGTATATTGCGAGGTATCCTGTTGCTGATTATCAGCCGCCATTTAGAACTGTCCGCCACTAATTAAGGTTGCTGTAAGTCTTGCATTGATGGTTACCACCGGAGCAGATAAGTTAGTGGCATTTATATCAATAATTTCAGTACCGTTTGCAGCCAAACCTAAGATGCCCAAACCAGATAAATACATACCAGTTGTATTATCATTTAGGAATGAGTACGAAGGTGCTCCAGCATTACCGTTAATTGCTTTAAATGTAGAGGAAGATGAAGAGTTAAGAATGTACAAAAACTCGCCATCACTTAACAATGTATAAATGTTACCGGTTGTTAGCGCTAATGGGGCTTGACTACTACCTTGATTTTGGAAAGTAATGTTATAACCAGATTGATTGGTATTATTAACCAAAATATAAAGCTGGGTAATAGCGGGTAACGTTACAGCTAATGTCTGTGTACGAGTACCAGACTGTGCAATGTAAGTTTGAATAATAGGCGCATTTGATACTAAGTTCAAAGTATTGCCGGAAATTGCGTCTACGTCATAGGTTGCTGCAGTAAACACTAAATTGTTTGGTGTTGTCCATCCGACCGTAATAAATCCGTTTGTACTCTGGTTATAAAAAATATAACCTGAATCCCCAGGATTTGTGTTAATGGATGTGTTGCCGTTAATTAGTTGTGGGGATGATGGAGTAAATGTTAATGTGCCGGATCCACTATTTCTAAATGCAATAAACCAACCAGAAGAAAGGGTTGAAACTGAAGGGAGAGGAAAGTTAATAACTCCGCCAACCCAGTTATAAGTTACAGCGCGACTTGAATCCGTAATAGTTGGAACTGTAGAAACGTTTACAACGTTTTGTGTCGTTGCTAATTGTCCGTTTACGGTAGTTAATCCGGCGCCAGCCAATGACGCTGCATCAGCAGAAGACGTGCCTGTGCCAAATGTTACATTATGCCAAACACCTGCGGCTGTTGTATTATCTGTTAAATAGAAATACTTAGACACACCTGCAGCAATGGTTACTGAATTACCACCAAGAAAATCTTCAACTACGAATGAGTTTGAGCCAAGGTTACGGAATAAAATATCAGAGCCTAAAGTGCCCTGATCTGCTTCCGGTAGTTTAATTGCCAAACCTGTAGTTGTAGCAGTGCAATCCATAATACGAGTAGCTGGAACTTCCCCAGTACCTTGATTTACGATTGCAGGCCAAAATAGCGGAGTATTTACTCCAAATGACAGATTAGAATAAGATACATCCGTTGGGGTAACAACGGTGCCAGTAAACGGTGATGTGTAAATTGGAGTAGTCATTTATTAGGGTTCCTGAACCGTAGTGTTGCGATCCACGCGACGTGTATCGTCTTCTTTTTTGAGCGCGGTAATTGCGTCTGTGTAGTAGCTTTTCCAAACAGGTAGTTTATCTAAAGCCTTTAAATATCCTTGGGCTTGTAGCAAAGCGCCATAAAGCATAGCTTGCGGTGCAATTGAAGTCCACAAATTTTGCTGATTGTTTTCATCTAATGGTTGGATTTCAGCGTAATAGATGATTTCAACTGGATAAGATTGATCTGGGGCTGGCGCAAAGTTCCAATTACTATAGTCATAATCTGCATAGTATACTGGCTTACCACCATTTGATTCTGACAGATACTGTGATACATAGTCTTGGCTTCTTAATAAAACTGGCTGGCCGTTAACCTTCATAGATATGGTTTTACGCCAACGGGCAGGTTTATTAAGAATAGTTTGGTTTGTTGCTAGATTAGTTTCAACAACAATAAGCTGCATATAAGTCTTCAATTCAGCAGCAATTGAAGATTCAGCCAACGCAATAAGGTTAGGGATCTGCGCAATGAAATCAGCGTCATCACGCTCCATGTATTGCTGGATGTTTAACACCAGCGAATCGTAGGTCATTATTACGCTCATCTTGTGTAGTAGCTTATGTTAGGTTGGAAATAGATTGGAGACTTATCACGATCCTCATCAGCAGCTTGTTGGAATGCTTTTTCAGCTTGAGCTTCTAAATACTGGATTCGAGTTAGCTCAACACCAGGAAGCTGCAAAGACATTGCATGGGAGAGTGATTTTTGGATTGAATTAATCCAACGATCTGGAACATAGATCTGATCTGTCAACGAACCAACGTCCTGCATTTGTTTTTCAACAACAAGCTGGAACATTTGGAAGTCGTTGTTTGGTACAGGCCACAAATACATTGAAGGCTCAATGGTACGGTCAAACCAGTACTGTAATGATCGAACTGATGGGAACTGCTTGTTTGGAAGGTTCCAGTAATCATCGCGGTTTAAGCGAGCCAATGGAATAACTTGTTGGCTAGTTGAGAATACAATTTGACGCACAGTAAATGTGCTTGTTGGATCAGCGTTACGCAAACGGTAGTAAAGATGGTTTGGCGTAATGGCGATGTTAAAATACACCCATTGACGATCAGATAGTGTAGTTTCTGGAAACTGTTGGACTTCTGTCCAAAGGATACCATCATCACTAACTTCGTAAATAAGATTGTATGTAGTTGTACCACCACCAGTTGCGTAGCCGTTCCAACCAACGTAAAACACTGGTTGGGCTTGTGCATATTGCACACCCAAATAGTTTTTGGCAAGCGTAGATGTAGATACTAAATTAAGGTTTTGTTCAAACGCACCAGGGGCCAGTGGATTGTCAATAGGTAAGTATTCTGCTGCTTGGGAATTAATAATGTAAACCCAATTAGCCTCACGAACATCAATTACAGTCTTCGGTAAGTACAGCTGCTGTTGCGCAGTTAGCGCACCATACAGTTGGTTTTCCAATAGCCAAAGATTTACACCTTTGTTGGATAGGTTTTGCAAGTTGTAAAACAAGGCTTGCTTAGCCGCACCAACGAGCTCAGGTGTCATCTCTTCAGCTGTTTTACCAGCTTCACGAAACGCGTAAGAAATTAACTGGTCAACATTAATTGTTGTTTCGCCAGTGGTATTACTATAGGCCATATTACCTTCCGCGGCCAGCGGCTCGCTTGGTTACTTTATTGGGTAGTTTATTTGAAGCTGGGCCAGCTTTGATAAACTCCTTGGCAACCTTTTTGGGGATGCCAAGGGTAGATTTACCAGCTGCAGCAGCGTACATTGCGCCTTGTTGCGCTTTGGACTTTATGGGCATGTTCCACCAGTGTTCATTTTCTTAACTTTACCGCCACGCTTTTGAGCGGGGATGGCACCGGCTGGGCTTGTACCACCTGGAGCTTGAACAGCAGGAGCTGGCATTGGAGCAGGAGTTTGACCCATACCAGTCATTGCTGGAGTTTGATTCATTTCTGTACCAGCAAACTCACCTTGTTGGCCTTTGCCTAAATATTTACGAGCGTTGTTTAAACGAGCCAATTCTTTAGCTTGCATTAAATCTTGTAGCGTTGATCCGCCAACTGCCATCTTCTTAACACCGCCGCCACATTTGTATTTGTTTGGGCCGCCTTTAGCACCAGAAGCAGAATCAGCAGCTTTAGGGCGCTCAGTCACTTCTTTAGCTTTGGTAGAACCAGCGGGCATTTTGTTAGTCTTTTTAACATCGCTGCCTTTAAAATTTGGCTTTTCAGTAGCTTTAGATGGCGCATCGGCTTTACCCGGCTTAATATCTTTGGTCTTTTTAATGTTATCCAAATCACCGGAAGTTTTTTTGGCTTCGTAAACATTGGTTACAGAGCCACCTTCTTTGTAGGCATTACCTCCGCCGCAAAACTTTTTAACTGTACCTTCTTTTTTCTTGGCACGGCCACCTTTTTTGAGGGCTGTTAAATCAGTCTTTTCACCTTCGTGCATTTGGTTATCGTGCATACCAAAGGCTTTTTTAACAATCTTTTTGTCTTGTTTGGTATCAGCTTCTTCCACGGACTTACGGTCGCGTTTAGTGAAGTTTTTTACTTCGCGTTGTACAGAGCCGCCTTCTTTGAAGTGCTGCATCTTAGGTAATTTTGTAAATCCGTCCATGGTTTCCTCGAGTTTGGGTTAAAAAGGGTGATCGGCCCTTATATCTACTAATGCAAAAAACTGGATGTTTTCGCCCTAAATCTTGGCTAAAAACAGTTCTCTTTCGCGTTTACGGCGGTTTTCTAGAACCGCTGGTTTATTCCACATCAAGATAGCGTCAGCCGCACCTTGCATGTCATTTGCGTTGATTTTCTTGACAACGGTAGAGTTCTTAAAAGCACTAGCTCCAATATTGAAGCAGAGGCTGTATAAGGCGTCAAATTGGTTTTGGGCTAGGGGCACCTTTACTGAACCTTCAACGGCCTCGCTACACCACTTTAAATCCTTTCTAAGCAGGTCTTCTACCTGGTCGTTAGTTAGGGTGGCGTTAATAAGGTCTTTTTCATCATCTTTGATAAGGTGGCCTACTCCAATGGTCCAAAGGCCCTTAGTGTCCTTGTATGCCTTGGTACGGGCGCCTTCCTCTTTGGTAATGAAGTCTAGTGTGGATTTTGCAATTGCCATGATGTTTTCTTCAATATTAGTATAGTTATCAGTGAAGTGGATAGCGGCAGCAATGCCCAATACCCATAAAAGTACTACAAATAGCTTTTTCATTTTGGCTCCTTTCTTTGTGGTATATTACCACATTAGGGGGTCAGTCTTCTTTAGATCCGATTTTGATACCCGCCACAAGGCCCACAAAGGCCCCAACGATCATTTGAAAAGCGGGTGTAATGGCTTTAAAGATTTCGTTATTATCTACTTTTTCGTTAAAAAGTCCCAAAAGTAATACTACAACCATAGATAAAAGAATAACGGTAAGTGTAATAGTAGCTGTAAGGGTTACGTAAGCTGTTAACTTATCTTTATTCATTTACTTAACGAGTCGTATTGTTGGTAACAGGCGGAGAGGGCTGATCGCAAGATGTCGGCTCTGGCAGCTTCCCGTTCAAGAAAAGTTGCATCTTCGGCAGAAAGGGACAGCCCAGTTCCACTTTGTCCATTTGCGGCGCCTTGGGTGCGACTGGGACGGCTGCGCAGCTGCACAAGAGCATCAGCGAGGCTGTTATTGATAGCAGCAATTTGAGCATCTTTGTCTTTCCTTATTTGGTCTGCGGCGGCTTGGTGTTCTTCTTGGAGTGTTTGGGTGAGGGCTTGTTGGCTCGCCTTGTAGCGATCGAATCGCGCAGCTTCCAAGCTAAAGCCAGTATAGCCAGCCAAAAATAAAAGTGCAGCAAATAATCCAATTTTGACATAAGTAAGTATAGGTAATGGAAACATTATTGATCGGGTTCTGTTTTGGATTTCATCGCCACACTGGCGCCACCAGCAGCCGACACAATTCCAAGGGATTCGGCAAGTTCACGGATGCTGACAGTGTTGTGCATCACCTCATAAAAAGCCAGCGCAATAACGGCTGTTAGACTAATAAGCCAAGTAACACGGCCAATATCGTATGTGTTATTGTCTTTGCCAGTTAGGAGTTGCTTAATTATATCGTTCACTTTTGGTCACGTAAAACATCTAACTTGTCTTCAATACGATGGACGGCTTTTAGAACCTCGTCCCAGCGACTTGCAAAATCATCTTTGCGGACATAGTTGTCAGAAAGGTGATTGCGCAAATTGGAGACGTCATCTTTGAGCTCCTGAACTGCGTTCCAGAGTTCTTTGCAGAACCAGCCGATTGCCACGCAAATAAGGGGCAATACGGTGTTAATAAGGGTTTGAAGATCCATCATTTATATCCTATAAAATGGGCTAAAGTTATTCGGTATGATTCACCATCGGTTTTAATTTCCTCCGCTTGATGCTCCATGCAACCATGGAAAATTACAACTCTGTTATGTTTAGCTAAAACTGTTTCGTTATATTCAGGAAATATAAAATTTCCGCCATCAAATTCGCCTTCTTTTAAAAACGTAACTGCTGTAATAGCAGAATCATCTCTGTGGGGCAAATATTTTTCTCCATTTTTGTAATAATTTAAAAGAACCGCATCTCTGTTTGAATAACGTATATGGTTAAACGATGGGTCAAAATTTTTAAAAACTTCTGTTAAATTATCACAAAATATTTTTCTACTTACATTTAAGATTTTTGATACTGAAATGTCTTTTTGGAATAGTTCATTTAAAAAAATGCCTCTTCCAGTTTTATTAGAAACGCCGTTTTCGTCTATACTTGAATTGGTTGAATCGGCGTTTAAAGCGTAGGGTTCTAATGCACTAACTTCTTGCATAATTAATGCAAGTTCTTCATCAGTATAAAATTCATCAATTACAATGTAATTAAATGGTTTTGTAACTAGATGTATATTCATTGTAATGTAAGTTTAAATGCAACCGTTGTTCTTAATCCGAAAAAAGACCTTGATGGGGCTTCTGCATAATGTAGATCTGTACTATCAAATAAAACACCGCGGTTGGGTGTGGGATATTGGCAATTTACTTCGTTTTCTTTTTCAATAATAATTGTTTGCCCGTTCCAACTTACATGCCATTCTTTACATGGATAATATAAAAACGTAAAATATCTGTTCTTTTTGTCACTTTCAACGTCCCTATGCAATTCACCGGATAAACCAAACGTTTGTCCGTTTGCATAAACTCTGTCTAAAATAAAATTTGCGTTGCTTAAATTTTGTATTTTATTAAAAAAGATATCTGTAAAAAATTTATCTTCATTTAAATTCATAAACCAAAAAAGTTTACTAGAATCGTCACTAAATCCTGTAAAACTCCAGTTTCCGCCGTTATAAATTTTATTGTAAACGTACTCCCATTCTTCTTTGGACAATACGTTATCGTATATGATTGCCATTTAATTGCCCTTCTTTCATCCACCAAACCAATGTAATTCTTGGCGTATTATAGTACCCGTTTACGGGGTGATATGCTGAATGATAAAGGTTTGCTGGAAAAATTACAAGTCTATTTGGCTTCATTTCTACATGCCCTAACTTTTCCCAACAACTTGGGTCAGAGCCCCAGTAGTCTAAATCTTCAATTACGGAGTCATCTTTTAACTTATTAAAGAAAGCAGTACCGCCAAAACAGTCTTCTTCGGAGTTTAGATAGACAAGGCAAGTATATAAATTGGCGTTTGGAACAAAATTATCTTGATGCGGCACGGCATAATTTGCACGTTTAGCGTTTATTTGTTTAAACCAATTTGCTTCCGGATGGCCCACAACAGCAAATGAATTTTTGCCATATTGTTCTTCAATTATGGTTTTTGCTACATTAAATATTTCATACGGTTTATCTAAAAAAGATAACCTACAGTCATAGTAATCAATGTAATTTTTTGTGCCGTTTTTGTATTTCCAATTCCCTACGGAAGAAGAAAAAACAACTTTTTGTAATTCAGAATAATTTTTAAATAAATTATCTATTACTAAAATTTTATTATTTTCGCTAAATAATATATTCCCTTGCATATTATTTGAAACGGCAAATACTTTATCATATAAAAAGGGCTCATTCATAAACTACCCAGCCGGTTAATACGTATTTATCTCCAATCAGGGGTGGATTACCTCTATGAGTATGCGTAAATCCAGTGGGCCAAATAAGCAACGTGCCTTTTTTTGGTTTTATTCTTAAATGCTGATATAAAAATTCAGTTTCGCCACCTTCTTCAACATCATTTAGATACACCATCCATGCAAGTACTCTGTGCGATATATTTTTATTATCGGACTCACAGTGCCATGCGTGATACCCTTCTCCGGGTTTGGTTTTTTGCAATTTATGTTCTAAAACTATATGCCTAGCATGTTTTTTAAGAATTGCAAAATTGTTTGAATACATTGAGTACCCTACGTTCCAAAATACAGAATCAAATGTATCGAGAAATTCTTCTGTATTGGCATTACGATCTAAAAATAACATAGTATCGTCTTTAGTGGTTTTTTCTACCCCTTCAAAATCTTGTCGGTTAAGCAACTGTTCTTTTGGTGCTTTTTCAAAATAAGAAATTAAACCGCTACAAAAAGCGTCATCAAAC
>Ga0164296_1001372_pt1 | contig 25955 bp, 22 predicted proteins | sample GEODES057metaG_FD_113533 | JGI IMG/M metagenome (GOLD analysis project Ga0164296, IMG submission 113533) | Dystrophic lake water microbial communities from Trout Bog Lake, Wisconsin, USA - GEODES057 metaG | ecosystem: Environmental > Aquatic > Freshwater > Lake | place: USA: Trout Bog Lake...
CAGGGCAGGTTGGCGGCCGGGTTCCAGGCCATGTTGAAGGGGTAGGAGAATTCCGCCCAGCTCATCCAGTCCCAGGCATGGGTGGGCCAATGGTCCGGCATCAGCTTTTCCGCCGGGAAGGCGGCGACCGAAACGGAGGGGGTGATGAGGAAATCCCAGTCCTGGAAGGAACGATGGATGCCGGCGATATAGTCCATCTTGCGGGCGCGCAGGTCCTGGTAGGCGGCCATGCTGGTGCCTTCCCCGGCACGGATGCAGGCGACCAGGCCCGGGTCCATCCGGCTTTCCCATTCTGGCAGATATTTCGCCAGCCGGGCGAGATGGGAGGACCACATGCCGCGGCCGAGGGCGGGGCCGGCCGGGCCCCAGTCCGGGGTGACGTCGATGAGGTCGACGCCGGCAGCTTGGGCGAAGGTTTCGGCGGCTGTGCGGACCAGGGCGGCGACATCGGGGTCCACCCGGGCGTGGCCGAGATCGGCGCTGAAGGCGACGCGTTTGCCTTTGATGCCATCGTGCAGGCGGGCGGGATAGTCTGCCGGCCAGGCCTCCAGCGAAGTGTGATCCTGCCAGGCCGGGCCGGACATGATTTGCAGCATCAGGGCGCTGTCGGCCACCGTGCGGGTCATCGGGCCGTTATGGCTGGTGTAGTCGCCGGTGCCGGCGACGGGGTAGGACGGCACCCGGCCATAGCTGGGCTTGAGGCCGAAGACGCCGCAGAAATGGCTGGGCATGCGGATCGAGCCGGCGCCGTCGCTCCCCTGGTGCAGCGGGCCGTAGCCAGCGGCGGCGGCGGCCCCTGCCCCGGCTGAGGATGCGCCGGCATTATAGCCGTGCTTCCAGGGGTTGTGGGTGATGCCGGTGAGCGGGCTGCGGGAGACGCCGGTCCAGCCGAATTCCGAGGTGGTGGTTTTGCCGAGGATCACCGCGCCTTCTGCCCGCAGCCGGGCGACGAAGGGGGTATCGAAGCTGCCGGTGATGCCGGCGTTGATGTGGCTGCCGGATTTCCACGGCATATTCTGCACGGAAGCGAGGTCTTTGATGGTGACCGGGATGCCGTGCAGGCGGCCGAGCGGGCCGCCGGCCATCAGGGATTTTTCCGCCGCGCGGGCGGCGTCCATCGCCTGATCGGCGGCCAGGGTGGCGAAGGCGTTCAGGCGCGGTTCCAGCCGTTCGATGCGATGGAGCAGGGATTGCGTGACCTCCACCGGGGAGATGGTTTTGGCGCGCAGCATCGGCGCCAGTTCGGTGGCTGGCAGAAACCCCAGATCGGCGTCGGTCATTGCGCTCTCCCCTAATTCGGCAACTCGCCTTCGGTTTTCAGCATCCGCAGCGCCTCGGCAAACGCGGCTACGGTGTCCGCCACATCTTGCGCGGTGTGGGTCGATGAAGTGAAACCACCGAGGCGGGGGTTGAGATCCACGCCGCCGACCAGCATGGCGAGGCGCATGCGGTTGTTCAGGCGGCTGTCCTGGGTTTTCAGCTCGTCCATCGACGCCGCATGGGGGTCGAAGTCGTGCGGGGTGATGTCGCGGTTTTGCGGGTTCATGAACAGATGGAAGCCGGACGAGGTGCCGTAGACCGACCATTTGACCCCGGCGGTGGCCAGTGCGTCATTCAATCCGGCGCGCAGATCGGCGGCGGTGACGGCGGCGCGGGCGACGGCATCGGTTTCCGCCAGCAGGGTCAGGCAGGCAATGCCGGCGGCGGCGGAGACGGGGTTGGCATTGAAGGTGCCGGGATGGCCGATTTTCTCCCGCCCGGCTTTGGCTGTCGCCTCAAAATCCAGCAAGTCCAGCACATCCTTGCGGCCGGCGACGGCCGCGCCGGGCAGGCCGCCGGCGACGATTTTGGCGAAGCTCGACAGGTCTGGCCGGATGCCGAAGGCGACTTGGGCGCCGCCGGGGGACACGCGGAAGCCGGTGACGACCTCATCGAAAATCAGCAGCACGCCATGCGCTTCGGTGAGGCGGCGCAGCCCGTGCAGAAATTCCGGGGTGAGCGGCACCTGGCCGAAGGAGGAGCCGGTGGGTTCGAGGATGATGGCCGCGATGTCGTTATTGGCACGCAAGGCGGCTTCCACCGCCGCGAGATCGCCGGGCGGCACGAGGACGGATTTTTGCGCCACGCCGGGCAGCACGCCGGGGGTGGGGGTGCCGTCGTAATGGTTGGTGTAGCCGGATGTCATCTGGTCGTGCCAACCGTGGAAATGGCCTTTGAAGCGCAACAACGCTTCCCGCCCGGTGAAGGCGCGGGCGAGGCGAACGGCCATCAGCGTGGCTTCGGTGCCCGATGAGGTGAAGCGGATGCGCTCCGCCGAGGGGACGAGGCGCTGGATGGCGCGGGCCCAGGCGATTTCCCGCGGGTGGCTGGCGCCGAACTGGGTGCCTTCCGCCATCGCGGCTGCGGCGGCTGCGGTGACGGTGGGGTTGGAATGGCCGAGGATCAAGGCGCCGTGGCCACCGAAATAATCCATGTAGCGATTGCCATCGACATCCCATTTATGCGGGCCGAGCGCGCGGGTGATGTAGACGCTGTAGGGATCCAGATTGCGGGCATCATGGGCGATGCCGCTGGGCAGCAGGTCGCGCGCCTGGCGGTTGAGATCGGCGGAGGCGGTGGTGCGCGCGCGATAAGCGGCGACAATGCGCGAGTTTACCCGCGGGTCTTCAACACCGGACATCGAATACCTCTATAGCCAGGGGGGAGAGCGCGAACACGCCACGATGACCGGTGCCCCGATCATCGCGGCGGGGCGTGGTGTTAGGCGAGCGCCTTGTGGCTGCCGTCGCACAGCGGCGACTTGGCGGAGGCTTTGCAGGCGCAGAACCAGGCGTCACCCGTGGCGGCGGCGGTGTATTTCATCGGCACGAAGCTGCTGCCCTTGTGGCTGCCATCACAGAACGGCTGCTTGGTGCTTTTGCCGCAGGAGCACCAGTAATAGTCTTTGCCTGCTTCAACGGCGACCTTGATGGGCGCCTTGCCGGCGACGACGGGAGATTCAGACATGAGAGATTCCTCTTGCAGCCGGCCCAACGCGAACCGGTATGCTAGCGATGGTATCGCCGCCCGGCCCGCTCCGCCAGAGGCCGCGCCAAGGAGAATGCAGATGCGCCGAGTGCTGATGGCCGCGATGATTTGGGCCCCGTTTGTTGCCAATGCCGCGCCGAGTTGCGACGGCATGCCGGGGGAGGCGCAGGTGACGGTGCAGTTGTTTTATGGCCGGGCGATGAAGGACGGCAGCCAGATCGATGCGGCGCAATGGGCGGATTACCTCGGGCGTGAGGTGACCCCGCGCTTCCCGGCCGGGCTGACGGTGCTGGAAGCGAGCGGGCAATGGCAGCAACGGGCGACGGGCAAGGTGATCCGGGAGAAGGCGACGGTGGTGGAAATTGTCACCAGCGCCTCGGCGGAGACCTGGGCCAAGGTGGCGGCGGTGCGGGCGGCGTATAAAAAGCGGTTTGCCCAGGAGCCCGTGGGGGTGGTGAGCCATTGGTCTTGCGCGGCCTGGGATTAGCGCGGGTTTCGGGCCGGGCAGCCAATGCACGGTCGGGTTGACGGGCGTGTTGGACGGATTGGCAATCGAGACGGTGGTGCCACTGGCGGCGGCATGGACCTTTTGCCGGCGCGCGGTCAGGCCTGGGCTTGCTACATTTTGCTTGCGTCAGAATGTTATTTGTTGTTATAAATAACTTTATGAGCTTTATTTCTCCCGCCCCGCGCGTCGGCGATGCTGCCCCCGAGACGGTGCAGCGGTTGGAGATGATTGTTTCAGCGATCGCGGCACTGATCGCGCGGCGATTTCTGCGTGAGCCCAAGTATATGGCGCTGATTGTGCCGTTGTGGGGCTGGTTGCACCGGACGGTGCGGCGGTTTCGGCGGCTGCCGATGGTGGCGGCGCCGAAGGTGGTGCGGGCCGCGCAGGCGCGCAGGGTTTCGGAGCCTCGGGTGCGAATGCCGACTGGCAAGGCTTGGCTGGTCAAGGCGTTGGGCTGGGAGGCGGCGGGGTTCGGCTGCCAGTTGCAGGCATTGCTGACAGAGCCGGAGATGGCGGCGCTGCTGGCCTCCGTGCCCGGAGTTGGGCGGGTGTTACGGCCGTTGGGGCGGATGCTGGGGGTGGAGGTGGGGCCGGTGGTGGTGCGGGTGCGCAAGCCTCGGCCGCCGGTGGTGCGTAAGCCGCGGGTGAAGAAGGAGAAGCCTTGGTCTCCTGGGCCGATCCGGGCGCCTTGGTGGCCGAAAAAGCAGGCGTGAGGCGCGCGGGATGAATGGCGTCTATTTTGTTTCGATATCGTTATAATTATTGAATTTCGTTCGTTTTTATCTGGCTTCCCGGTAAAATATTAGCATGGCAACCGGGGTGCCATCGGGCGCCCGGAGGAAGTTGGGGATGCGGCCGGCTGCGGTCCAGCCGGCGGCGTGCAGGGTGGCGCGGGCGGCGTCCGTGTCCGGCGATTGGCTGGTGAGCAGGGCGTGGCCGAGGGATTGGGCGTGGTGCAGCAAGGCGCGGGCGACGCCACGGCGGCGGAAGGCGGGGGCGACGTGCAAGGTTTGCAACTCGGCGCGATGCGGGGCGGCGAGGTGGAGATTGGCGAGGCCGGCGGGTTCGCCATCCACCCAGGCAAGCAGGAGGATGCGGCTGGCGAGGGCGACATCGGAGGCGGCTTTGCGCCAGACCGGCTGGCTTTCGGCCAGCGACTGCAAAGCGGGGATGGCGGAGGCGGCGGCGGCGGCATCGAGTTGGCGGATGACAATGCCGGCAAGCGGTTTGGCGTAGCCGAATTCGAGCGAGTTGGAGAGGTCGTTCAGGACGCGGATGGCGCCTTCGCGGATGTAGCCGTGTTTTTCGTAAAAGCGGTGGGCGCGATCGAAGCGGGTATCGGACCACAGCTTCATTTCGATGCCACCTTGGCCGCGGGCATGGGTTTCGGCGAGATGCATCAGGCGTTGCGCCAGGCCGGTGCCGCGTTGGCTGGCATAGGCGTAAACTTTGCAGAGTTCCCAGACATGGTCGCCGAGCGGGCGGGTGGCGATCATGCCGACGACGCGGCCGGCTTGCTCGGCGACCCAGAGGGCGCCGTTCTGCTCGGCGAAATAGCTGGCGAGGGCATGGAGTTCCGGCACTTCGCCGTCGATATCGACGACGCAGCCCGGGTATTCCAGCCAGCATTCGGTCAGCAGGGCGATGAAGCCGGCGGCGTCATCATCCCGTCCTGCGCGGAGGATGATTTGATCAGCCCGTCCTGGAAGCAGGACGCTTTGGTCAGCCCGTCCTGGAAGCAGGACGGGAGCTGCGGTCACTTCAGGCCGCCGACGAAGGCGGCCATGCGGCGCATGGCTTCGTCGAGGTCGTCATCCTTGGTGGCGTACGAGATGCGCAGATAGGGCGACATGCCGAAGGCCTTGCCGGAGACCAGCGCCACATGGGCTTCTTCCAGGCAGGCCAGGGCGAAATCCGAATCGGTTTCGATCTTGGTGCCCTTGGCGGTGGTGCGGCCGAGGCAGCCGGCGATGTTCGGGTAGACGTAGAACGCGCCTTCCGGCTTGTGGCAGGTGATGCCGGGCATGGCGTTCAGGGCGGCGACGACGCGATCCCGGCGGGCCTGGTAGATGGCTTTGCGCTGGGCGACGCCTTCCTGCGGGCCTTCGAGGGCGGCGACGGCGGCGGCTTGCCCGACCGAGGAGGCGCCGGCGGTGACCTGGCCTTGCATGTTGACCATCGCCTTGATCAGCGGCTGCGGCCCGGCGGCGAAGCCGATGCGCCAGCCGGTCATGGCGTAGGTTTTGGAGACGCCGGAGATGATGACGGTGCGGTCGCGCAGTTTGGGCTCAACGGCGCACAGGGTGGTGTATTGGAAGTCCGCATACATCAGGTGTTCGTACATGTCGTCCGACATGATCCACACATGCGGGTGGCGCAGCATGACGTCGGCGATTTTACGCAGGTCTTCCGGGGTGCAGACCGCGCCGGTCGGGTTATTGGGGAAGTTCAGCATCAGCCATTTGGTTTTCGGCGTGATGGCGGCTTCCAGGTCTTCCGGGCGCAGGCGGAAGCCGTTGTTTTCCGGACAGTTGACGACCACCGGCACACCGCCGACCAACTTGGTCATCAGCGGGTAGGCGCCCCAATAGGGCGCGGGGATGACGACTTCGTCGCCATCGTTCACGGTGGCCATCAGGGCGTTGAAGATCGCCTGCTTACCGCCGCCGCTGACGGCGATTTCATCGAGCGCGTAGTCCAGGCCGTGTTCGCGTTTGAACTTTTTTTGGATCGCCAGCTTGAGCGGCGGAATGCCGTCTTGTGCCGGGTATTTGGTTTCCCCGCGCAAGGCCGCCTGATGGGCGGCCTCGATCGCGTGGGGTTCGGTGTCGAAATTGGGTTCGCCGATCGTGAGCGCGATGACGCTATGGCCTTGGGCGCGCAACTCGCGCGCCCGGACGGTCATGGCGGTGGTGGCGGCGACCGGCACACGTGCCAGCCGATCGGCAAAACCCGGCGTGGTCATGGCTTAGTGCATCCCCTGGCAGAACTTCTGAATGCGGCGGCAGGCTTCGGCGAGACTGGCATCATCGAGCGCATAGGAAATGCGGAAATGGCCGGGGTAGAGAAAGGCCGAGCCATGCACGGCGGCGACGCCCTCTTCCTCCAGCAGGGTCAGCACGAAATCCTCATCGGTTTCGATCTTCTTGCCGGACGCGGTGGTTTTGCCGATGCAGCCATGGACGGACGGGAAGACGTAGAAGGCACCTTCCGGTTTGGCGCAGTTAATGCCAGGGGCCTGGTTAAGCATGTCCACCACCATGTCCCGCCGGCGCTGGAAGGCTTCCACCATTTCGCCGATGAATTCCTGCGGGCCGGTGAGGGCGGCGACGGCGGCGGCCTGGGAGATGGAAGAGGTGTTCGAGGTGCTCTGGCTTTGCAGCTTGTCGAGCGCCTTGATGAGGTGTTGCGGGCCACCGGCGAAGCCGATACGCCAGCCGGTCATGGCATAGGCTTTCGAGCAGCCGTTCATGGTCAGGGTGCGGTCGCGCAGTTTTGGCTCGACCTCGACGATGGTGGCGGGCTTGAAGCCGTCATAGGCCAGCTTCTCGTAGATATCGTCTGTGAAGATCCAAACATTAGGGTGGCGTAGCAGCACATCGCAAATGGCACGCAGTTCGGCGGCCGAGTAGGCCGCACCCGTCGGGTTGCAGGGGTTGTTGAGCAGGAACCACTTGGTCTTCGGGGTGATCGCCGCTTCCAGATCTTCCGCCCGCAGCTTGAAGCCGTTGTTCTGGCCGCAGGGGACGAGCACTGGGGTGCCATCGGCGAGGGCCACGATATCGGGGTAGCTGACCCAGGCCGGGGTGGGGATGATGACTTCGTCGCCCTTATCGAGGGTGGCGACCATGGCGTTGAAGATCACCTGCTTGCCGCCGGTGGAGACGATGATTTCCTCCGGCTTGTAATCCAGGCCGCTATCGACCTTGAACTTATGGGCGACGGCCTTGCGCAGGGCGAGGGTGCCGGAGACATCGGTGTAGCGCGTGTCGCCGGACTGGATGGCGGCGATGGCGGCGTCTTTAATGAATTGCGGGGTTTCGAAATCGGGCTCGCCCTGGGACAGCATGATGACATCCCGGCCGGCCGCTTTCATCGCCCGCGCCTTGGTTGAGATGGCGATGGTCATGGAGGCGGAGATGCGGTCGAGGCGTTCGGCGGTCAGGGACATGATCCGGACTTTCGGGCGGTTGAAAACGAAAAGCCGCGCACCCTAGTTCGGGCGGCAGGCGGGGGCAACCGTGCTTGATTACGGGCAGCTATCGCGGAAACACGCCCCCAGGCAGGGTGACAGCGCGCGGGCGCGTTTCGGCGAGGATGTCGGCGAGCGGGCGGACGCGGTCGGTGTAGCCGCCGAGGGCGGCGTAGTCCGCGGCCGGCAGGGTGAACTCGATCGGGGCGACCAGCGCCGGGGTGGGGACGGCACCGAAGGACTGCGCCGGCATGTCGGCGATATCGACGAGGTAGGTGATGCCACCGCCGGGCCAGACGAACACCCGGGCGCCGCCGGAGGTGACGCGGGCGCGGCCGGATTGCACGGCCTGGGTGAGCAGGACTGGATTTTCCGTTGCCCCGGCGCGCAGGCTGCCGCCGGCACCGGCCATGAACAGGACGGAGCAGAGAGCGGGCTCGCAGTTTTCGCCGATGCGGGCGACGGCGGCGAGGATGGCGGGCGGCATGGGGGCGGGTTGTGGGTGCAGGGCGCTGTCGAGCACAAACCAGGCGGCGTGTTCGCCGGTGGTGGAGACCATCAGCAGGCGCAGGCCGGGCCAGGCCAGTTTGGGGTCGATGCGCTCAATGATCGCCAGCGGGTCCGCGATATCGGTGCCGCCCCAGCCGAGGCCGGGATTGGCGACCTGGAAATAGCGGCCAGGGGTGGAGCGGCGGCCACGGACGCGGATGCCGGCGGGGCGCATGCCGAGAAACTTGCCGGCCTGGTGTTCGGTCAGCACGCCGGTGATATGATCGTCCACCACGATGACCTCATCGGCATGGCCGAGCCATTGGCCGGCGAAAATGCCGATGGTGGCACTGCCGCACCCGACCCGCATGCGGGCTTCCGGCACGCCATCGACGATGGGGGCGGCGTGGGACTGGACGCGCACCGCCGCACCGCCATCGATGGTGAGGTCCACCGCCGCGCCGTTGGCGAGAGCGAGCAAGGCGTCGCAGGTGGCGACACCCTCTTTCTTGGAGCCGCCGGTGAGGTGATGCACGCCGCCGAGGCTCAGCATCTGGCTGCCATATTCGGCGGTGGTGACATGGCCGATCTGCTCGCCACCGGCACGCACGGCGGCGGTTTCCGGGCCGAGATGGCGGTCAGTGTCGATTTTCACCTTGAGGCCGCAATAGGAGAAGATGCCTTCGGAGACGACGGTGACCATGTCCACACCGTCGATCTCGGCGCCGACGATGAAGGGGGCGGGTTTGTAGTCCGGATAGGTGGTGCTGGCGCCGATGCCGGTGGGGAAGACGTCGCGGGCGGCGAGCGGGTTGGCGGGCCAATCGGCACCGGCAAAGCGGACCTGATCGGGCGCGCGGACCAGCACGGTGAGCGGGTCCATGCGGGTGAGGCGGTGATCGACATTGCCGTAACGGTCGCAGGCGCCGGTTTTGCCCGGGCGGATGCGGCAGAGCACCGGGCAGGCGTCGCACAGCACCACATCATCCGCCGGGCGGGCGAGGTCTGCCAACGCGGCGGCGGCCGGACCGGCCGGCCCGGCATGGGTGGTGGTCATGCGGTCGGCTCCGTATCGTGAAAGCGGCGATAGTCGATGGCGCGGCGGCCTTCCGGGGTCATGCCGAAGATATCGACGTAGCGGTGGCGGTAGCGGATTTCCGACGGCAGGTAGGACCCGCGGGCGTGCACGGTTGCCCCCATGGTTTCATCCATGCCGGTGACGGTGACGACGAGTTCGGCCTCGGTGGTTTCGAGATCCGCATGCGTCATGCCGTAAAGCGGGCTGGTTTCGTCGATCCGGTGCATGGCCTGGAACGACATGGCGAAGACCGGGGTGCGGGTGCGTTCCAGCTTGAGGTCGTAGAAGCGGCGCATGCCATGGCCTTCACGCGTGCGTTCGTTGCGCACCAGGCTCATGCCGACCTCGGCCTGGACGATCTGGCTGACGCGCTCGTTTCCCATTCGGACCATCAGCGTGGGCACGCCTTCCCAGTCCGTGAGGACGGCGACTTTGCTGAACAGGACGCGGGCGGTGGGACGGGAGACGCGGGCGAACATGACGCCGGTGGTCAGGGCGACGAGCATGATGCCGACGAGGGTTTCCACCGTCATCACCGTGTTGGCCCAGGGGGTGGCGGGGGACATGACGCCGTAGCCGATGGTGCCAAAGGTTTGCACGCTGAAGAAGAAGGCATCAAGGAACGAGCCGGGACGGGCGTTGGCGATGCTGCCGGGTTGGGCGAGGAAGGCCAGCGCGAACACGCTATTGGCGAACAGGTAGACCAAACTGGCGGCCAGCAGAAAGCGCGGCCAGGAGACGGTCAGCGCGCGATGATACATGTCCCCATGCCAGGGTTGGCGCAGACCGACACGCAGGATGGTGCTGGCGCGGCCGTTGGCGGCAGGGCGGGCGCGCGAGGATGCCAGTGCTCCGGCCTTGGAGGTATCAACATCGACGTTGCGCTGGCGATGTGGGTGCTTCATCGCGGTAGTGCCGCCAGCACACGCGCGGGGGTGGCGGGGATGTGGGTGATGCGGGCGCCGGTGGCATCGGCAATGGCGTTGAGAATGGCCGGCGCGGTGGCGACCAAAGCCGGCTCGCCCACGCCCTTGGCCCCGTACGGGCCGAGCGGGTCCGGCTGTTCGATCAGGAGGGTTTCGATCGGCGGAATGTCACCGATGGTGGGGATGAGATAGTCGTGCAGGTTATCGGTGCGGCCGGGCACATAATCCTCCATCAACGCCAGCCCGAGGCCCTGGGCGATGCCACCATGGATCTGGCCTTCAACCAAGGTGGGATTGATGGCGCGGCCGACATCATGCGCGGCGACGATGCGCAGGGCGCGAACGGTGCCGAGGCGGGTATCGACCTCCACCAGCGCGAGCTGGGCGGCGAAGGCGTAGCTGGCATAGGGCACGCCCTGGCCGTTCGCGTCCAACGGGGTCGTCGGTGGATCGAACGTGCCGATATGTTGCAGCACCAGACCGTCTTCGGCGGGCAGGTCGGTGAGGTCCAGCGTGTGGCACGTACCCTGGTCCCACACCTCGATTTTGCCGGCGCCGAGGCTGAGGCGGGCGGTTGGGCCGGCATTGGCGCGGCGGAGGATTTCCGCGCGCAGGCCCTCGGCGGCCAGGCGGGCGGCGTTGCCGCTGACGAAGGTTTGCCGCGAGGCGCTGGTTTTGCCGGCATCCAGCGTGGTGTCGGTATCGCCGGTGACGAGGGCAATGGCGTCATCCGGCACGCCGAGGGCGGTGGCGGCGATTTGCCGCATGATTGTGTTGGAGCCCTGGCCGATATCGACCGCGCCGGAGAACAAGGTGCAGCGTCCGTCAGCCGCGATGCCGATCCGCATGGCGGAGGGGTTGGACATCGAGGTATTGCCGATGCCGTACCACATGCAGGCAACGCCGACGCCGTGGCGCAGGACGGTGTTGCTGGCGTTGAAGGTAGCAGCATCCGCCCGCAAGGCGGCCCAGCGCGGGGCGAGCGCATCAAGACACGCTGGCAACGCGGCCCCTGCCCCGAGGATTTGCCCGGTGGCGGTGGCATCGCCCACACCGAGGGCGTTGCGGCGGCGGAAGGCGAGACGGTCGTGGCCGAGTTGGTCGGCAAGGTCGTCCATCAGGGCCTCCGCCGCGATGGCGGCTTGCGGTACGCCGAAGCCGCGAAAGGCGCCGGCGGGCGGGCCGTTGCTGTGCCAGGCGGTGGAGGTGCAGAGCAAGTTGCCGACACGATACGGGCCGGTAGCGTGGACCGGCACCCGGTTGGCGACCGTGGGCCCCCAACTGGCATAGGCGCCGGTATCGAAATCACCGTGGAAGCGAAAGGCGGTGAGGCAGCCGGTAGAGTCGGCGGCAGCTTCCGCGGTGATGCGGGAGGGGTGGCGCTTGGTGGTGGCGACCATGCTTTCGGCCCGGGTGTAGACCCAGCGGACCGGCTGGTTCAGGCGCCAGGCGGCCATGGCCAGCAATGGTTGGACGGAGAGATCGAGCTTGCCGCCAAAGCCGCCGCCGACGGCGGTGGGGATGACGCGGACTTGCGACGGGGCGAGGCGCAGGATCAAGGCGAGTTCGTCGCGGTCCATATACGGGGTTTGGGTGCAGGCGGTGACCTCGATGCGGTCGCCAAGGCGCTGGGCGAAACCGGCTTCGGGTTCCAGGTAGGCGTGTTCGACCAGCCCGGTTTGTACGTTGATGATGGCACGAACAGCGGCGGCGGCGTGGGTGAGATCGCCGCGTGCGACCCGACCTTGGCAGAGGATGTTGCCTGGGGCGTGCGGGTGCAGGTTCGGGCTGCTGGCGGTGAAGGTGATGGGTGGCAGCACGGTCCAGGTGATCGGCAGATCGACGTCGAGGATCGTCGCCAGCGCCACGGCTGGCCCGACCAGGGCGCAGACGGGTTCGCCGAGATGACGCACATAGCCGTCAGCCAGCACCTTCTGGTCTTTGCCGTCGGGGTAGATGCCGTAGAGATTATTCGGGATGTCGGCGGCGGTGAGCAGCAAAGCGATTGCGGGGTGGGCGGCGCGGAACGCTGCGAGATCGCCGAAGGTGAAGCGGGCGTGTGGATGCGGGCTGCGGAGGACGCGCAAATGCAGCACGTCGTCTTCCGGCAGAAGGTCGGCGCCGAAGCCCTCGGCGCCGGTGAGTTTGGCCGCGCCATCCACCCGGGGACGGCGGGCGCCGACGCCATCGCCAATGCTGTTGCGGGAGGTGCTGTCGGCGTTGGCGAGATCGAGAACGGCGTCGATGATTTTGCGGTAGCCGGTGCAGCGACAGAGCACGCCGCCGAGGGCGTCCTGCACCTGCGCTTCGCTGGGGGTGGGCGTGTGGCGCAGCAGCGAGGCGGTGGCCATCAGGGCGCCCGGCGTGCAGAAGCCGCATTGGGCGGCGCCGTGGCGGAGGAAGGCGGCTTGCAGGGCGGACAAGATGCCGTGCGTGGCAAGGCTCTCCACGGTTTCGACCGCGCGGCCATCGGCCTGGCCCATGGGCACCAGGCAGGCGCAGACCTGGTTGCCGTCGAGCAGGACGGTGCAGGCGCCGCAATCGCCGGCGTTGCAGCCGACTTTGGTGCCGGTGAGGCCGAGTTGGTCGCGCAGGAAATCCGCCAGCCGCAGCATGGGATCGCCGGCCCAGAGGATATTGGCGCCGTTGACGGAAAGTTCGATCATACCAGCCCCGCCACGGCGCGACGCACGAGTTCCAGCGCCGCGTGCCGGCGATAGCTGGCGGAGGCGCGCACGTCGTCGATCGGGGTCAGCCCGGCGAGGTGATGCGGGTGTACCAGATCGGCCGACGGGATTTGTCCGCGCAGATCGGCTTCCAGCGCCGGCAGCCGTTCGGCACGGGCGGAACAGGCGCCGACGGCTATGCGGGCTTGGGTGATGCGGCCATCTTGGAGGTCTGCGACGATGGCAACCATGGCGATTGAGATCACGAGATAGCGGCGGGCCCCGAGTTTGAGGAAGGCCGCACGGGCGGCGGGCTGATGCGGCACGCGCAGGCCGAGCACGAATTCGTGTGGTGCGCAGGCGACGCGGCGGGGGCCGAGCACAAATTCGCTTATCGGCAGCACACGGCCGCTGGACAGCACAACCGCGGCATCCAACGCCAGCAGGCAGGGAATCCCGTCCGCCGCCGGGCTGGCATTGCAGAGATTGCCGACCACGGTGCCGCGGTTCTGGATTTGCATCCCGCCAATTTGCCGGGCGGCGGCTTGCAGGCCGGCAAATTGCGACGGCAGATCGGCGGCGATGACATCGGACCAGGTGGCGAGGCAGGGGAACCACCAATGATCGGCCCGCGCTTCAATGGCGCGCAGACCGGGGAGGCCGCTTAGGTCGATGATATCGCGCGGCGTATCGCCATGGGTCGGGAAATGGTCGGTCGCGCCGGCCAGCAGCAGGCTGGCCCCGGCAGCGAGAGCGGCCGACACATCCTCTACTCGGTCTGGTCGGAGGTATCGGCTCATGGCTGCCCATATCGTATGTGTGCATACGATCCTGGTCCGATGATGGACTGTCAAGCCGCTTTGCGGCTAGGTTCCGGCCAACTCGCCCCAATTTGGAGGAAGCCCATGATGAAACGCACCCATTTCCTGGCCGGCGCCGCTGTGCTGCTCGCCTCGGTCTCGCTGCCCAGCCTTGCCGCCGCGCAGGTGCAGGTTGGCGCCATTGAAATCCTCACCGGCCCGGCCGCCGCCTATGGCATCGCCATCAAGGCCGGGCTCGATCTGGCGTTGGCCGAAGTGAATGCCAAAGGCGTGCTGGGCGGGCAGAAGATTGCGCTGACGGTGGAAGATAGTGCCGGCAATAAGGACCAGGCGATCAATGCGGCGCGCAAGCTGATCGGCCGCGACAAGGCGGTGATTATCATCGGGCCGACGCTGTCGAACGAGATGTTCGCGGTAGGGCCGGTGACGAATGAGCGCAAGGTGCCGATTGTCGGTACCTCGACCACCGCCGCCGGCATCACCGAAATGGGGCCGTATATCTTCCGCACCTCGCTGCCGGAGAGCGACGTGGTGCCGGTGACGTTTAAAAAGGCGCAGGCGCGGGGCGTGAAAACGATCGCGCTGATGTATGCCAATGATGATGCGTTCTCGAAGTCCGGCTTCGATGTGATGAAGGCGGCGGCGGAAAAGTTGGGGCTGAAGATCCTCACCATTGAGACCTTCGGCAGCAAGGATACCGATTTCGCGGCACAGTTGACCAAGATTAAGGGGCTGAAGCCGGACGCGATTGGCATTTCCGCCCTCGTGGAGCCGGTTTCCGGCGTGGTGTTGCAGGCGCGGCAGTTGGGCATTGGCAAGGAAACCCTGCTGCTGGGTGGCAATGGCGCCAACTCGCCCAAGCTTGGCGATATCGCCGGGGCGGCGGCGGATGGGATGCTGGTGGGCAGCCCGTGGTTCATCGCCAAGCCGGATGCGATGAACACCAAGTTCGTCGCCGACTTCAAGGCGAAGTATGGCAAGGACCCGGACCAGTTCGCGGCCCAGGCCTATGACACGATGAAGATCGTGGCGCAGGCGATTGATCGGGCTGGCGCAGCGGATAGCGAGAAGATCACCGCTGCCCTGGGCAAGACCGATTTCAGCGGCGTGATGGGCCCGTTCAAGTTCACCGCTGGCCGCGACCCGGCATCCTCGGACGGTGTGGTGGTGTTGGAAATGCGGGGCGGTAAGTTCGCCATCGCGCAGTAACGTGACGGTTATCATCTGATGCTGGCCCAGCAACTCATCAACGGCGTTTTGCTGGGCAGCACCTACGCGCTGTTTGCGCTCGGTTTCACCCTGATGTTCGGGGTGCTGAAGGTGGTGAACCTGACCTACGGGTTTTATTTCTCCGCTGGGGCGTTTTTCGCGCTGCATATGACCAAGCAATGGGGCTGGCCGATTTGGGCCGCCCTGCCGGCGGCGGCGTTGGCGTCCGGCGTGGTGGCGGTGGTGCTGGACTGGCTGCTGCTGACGCGGCTGCGGCGGATTAACGCACCCGAGCTTGCCTCGCTGATGGTGACGTTGGGGGCCGTGCTGGCACTGTATGCGGGGATGACAACCTGGCTCGGCCCGGATATTCGCCGGCTGCCAGCGGGCGTGCTGGGGGGTGAGGCGCTGGTGCTGGGTGATTTGCGCATCACCGAAGCGCAAATTCTGATTTTGCTGGCAACTGTGATTCTCGTGGGTGGCTTGCTGGCGCTGATGCGGCTGACACCGATTGGCCTGGCGTTGCGCGCGATGGCGGAAAAGCCGGATGCAGCGGGATTGATGGGCATTGATACCGCCAAGCTTGCGGCGCTGGTAAGCCTGGTTTGCGGGGGGCTGGCCGGGGCCGGCGGGGTGTTGATCGGGCTGAACTTCAACGCCATTCAGCCCTATATGGGCGAGGCGATGATGCTGCGCGGCTTCGTGGTGATTATCATCGGCGGGCTCGGCGACGTGAAGGGTGCATTGATCGCCGGCTTGCTGCTGGGCGTGGTGGAAACACTCACCGCCGGCTATATCGATTCCGGGCTGAAGGAAGCGGTCGCCTTCGTCATGCTGGTGGCGGTGCTGTGGACGCGGCCTGCCGGATTGTTCGGCCGCGCACACATACAACGGGCCTGAATGATGCCGGTATGGCTCGATGATTTTCTCTGGACCTACCAGAATGTGGTCTATGCGCTCGGTATTAACGGGCTGCTGGCGCTGTCGATGTATGTCGTGCTGGCGGTTGGGCAGCTCTCGCTCGGGCAGGCGGCGTTCATGGGGATGGGCGCGTATGCCAGCGCCTTGCTGACGCTGAAACTGCATTTGCCCTTTGCGGTGGTGCTGCCGGCGGCAACCATTCCGCCGGTGCTGTTCGCGCTGGCGATTGGCACCCCGACCTTGCGGCTATCGGGGGTTTATCTGGCGATTGCGACCATCGGGCTGGGTGAGGTGCTGCGGGCGGTGTACCTGAATGTGGACGCGCTGGGCGGGGCGCTGGGGATTTCCGGCATTCCGGAGCGCGCGGGCATGGTTTCCATCTACGGCTTGCTGATCGCGGCGTTGGCGATCTTGTGGCTGGTGGCGCGCAGCGGCATCGGCCGGGCGATGGAGGCGATGCGGGAGGATGAGATTGCCGCCGCCGTGATGGGGGTGAATGTGCAGCGCTACCGGCTGGGGGCGCTGCTGGCCTCGGCGGTGTTGGCCGGGGCGGCGGGGGCGTTGAGTGCGCATGTATCCAGCTTTATCGGGCCGAACGAATATGGGTTTGAGCCGGCGGTGACGATTTTGTCCTACGCGTTGCTTGGCGGTATTTCCTCGCCGTTCGCACCGGTGGCGGGGGCGTGGATCCTGACCTTGCTGCCGGAAGCCTTGCGTGGGTTTGCCGATTTGCGGCTGGTGTTCAACGGGCTGATCATTGTGGTGGTGGTGCTGTTTCTGCCGAACGGCTTACTGCCGTTGCGCATGCGGCGGTGGGTTAAATGAGCCTGCTGGAGATCACCGCGCTCACCGTGCGGTTTGCTGGGTTGGTCGCGGTGGATGCGGTGGATCTGACGGTGGACGCCGGCAGCATCCATGCGTTGATCGGGCCGAACGGGGCCGGCAAGACGACGACGTTCAACCTGATCACCGGGCTGATAGCGCCAACCTCAGGCACGATCCGGCTGGACGGGGTGGATATCACCGCCCTGCCCGCCTTTCGTCGCGCCGGCTTTGGCATGGCGCGGAGCTTTCAGAATATCCGCATTTTCGCCGGGCTGACGGTGCTGGAAAACGTGCTGACCGGGCTGCATGCAGGGTTGACCAGCAACTTGCTGGATGTGGTGCTGCGGCTGCCCGGCTTTCGGCGGCAGGAGCGCGATGCGGTGGCGCGGGCGCGGGCGGCGTTGGAGATTGTCGGGCTGGCGGCGCGGGCCGATGATGCGGCGACCGCGCTGGCGTACGGCGATCAACGACGGTTGGAGATTGCCCGCGCGATCGTGGCGCGCCCGCGCTTGCTGCTGCTGGACGAGCCGGCCGCCGGGATGAACCCGGCCGAGACCGAGGCGCTGGCGGCGCTGGTGCGGCGCATCCGCGATGCCGGCACCACGGTGCTGCTGGTGGAGCACGATATGGGTTTTGTGATGGGCATTGCCGATCGGGTGACGGTGTTGAATTTCGGCCGCCGCATTGCCGATGGCGCGCCAGCCGCCGTGCGGCGCGATCCGGCGGTGATTACCGCCTATCTCGGCGCCAAGGTTGCCGCGCGGCTGGAGGCTGCGGGATGAGCAGCCTGGCAGTGCGCAGCCTGAGCGTGAGTTACGGGCGAACCGAGGCGGTGAAAGGCATCGACCTCGAGGTTGCCGCTGGGCAGGTGGTGTGTTTGATCGGCGCCAACGGTGCGGGCAAAACCAGCGTGATGCGGGCGCTGTCCGGATTGTTGAAGCCGCGTGGCGGGCGGATTGTGTTTGATGGCGCCGATATCACCGGCTGGCGGGCGCATCGGATTGCCGCCGCCGGATTGCGGCAGGTGCCGGAGGGGCGGCAGATTTTCGCTGAGTTGACGGTGGCGGAAAACCTGACGATCGGTGCCTGGCTGGAGCGGGACGCCGGCGCGATCGCTGGCCGGTCCGAGGCGATGCTGCAGCGGTTTCCGCGTTTGCGCGAGCGGCGGGAGCAGGTCGCCGGGTCGCTGTCCGGCGGCGAGCAACAGATGCTGGCCCTGGCGCGGGCGTTGATGGGGGCGCCGAAACTGCTGTTGCTGGACGAGCCGAGCATGGGGTTGGCGCCGCTGTTCGTCGAAGAGATTTTCAGCATCATCACCGAGTTGAAGCGCGATGGGGTAACCATCCTGCTGGTGGAACAGAACGCCTCGGCGGCGCTCGATGTGGCGGATTTTGCCTACGTGCTGGAAAACGGTCAGATCGTGCTGCAAGGTCCTGCGGCTGAGATTGCCGCCAACCCGAAGATTGTGACCGCCTATCTCGGCGGTTGAAGCGAGGCTTCCCGCGTGACCCAAACCGTTTTGATTGCCTCCCCGCTTGAGCTTCGTCATGTCGAGCGCATCCGCGCGGTGGATCGGGATGTGCACGTGTTGTACGCGCCGGAATTGTTGCCGCGCACGCGCTATACCGCCGACCATATGGGGGCGCCGTTCAGTCGGTCCCCGGCGCAGCAGGAGCGCTTTCTGGCGATGATGGCGGAGGCGGATATTTTGTGGGATTTGCCGACGGCCGAGGAACTGGCGGCGGCGGAAAATCTGCGCTGGATCCAGACCACCAGCACCGGTGTGGGGCAAAGTGCCGCGCGGCTGGGGCTGGCGGCGCGCAATATTCTGGTGACCACGGCGCGCGGGGTGCATGCCCGGCCGCTGGCGGAATTCACCTTTATGGCATTGCTGCAACATTTTCGCGGGCTGCGGCATTTGCATGGCGAACAGCTTTCGCATCGCTGGGAACGGTATTGCGGCGAGGAAGTTGCCGGCCGCACGCTGGTGATTATCGGCGCCGGCGATCTGGCGCGCGGCTGTGCCAAGCTGGCGCAGGCGTTTGAGATGCGGGTCATCGCGGTCGCCCGCGATCCAGCGCGGGCGCGGCTGCATAATACATTGTTCGACCGTATCGTTGATGTCAGCGATCTGCATGCGGTGCTGGGAGCAGCCGATGCGGTGGTGGTGACGGTGCCGCATACAGATGCCACGGACACGATGATTGACGCGGCGGCGATTGCGGCCATGCGGCCTGGTGTGGCGCTGGTCAACATCGCCCGTGGCCAGATTATCGATGAGGATGCGATGATTGCCGCCTTGCGCAGCAACCATATCGGCTTCGCCGCGTTGGATGTTGTGCGCCAGGAGCCGCTGCCGCCAACCAGCCCGCTGTGGGATTTGCCGAACGTTTTAATCAGTCCACATTCCGCCAGCACAGTATCGGCGGAAAACGACCGTATTACCGAAATCTTCTGCCACAACCTGCGATGCTGGCTGGATGGCAGATTGGCCAATATGCGCAACATTCTCGATCAGGGATTAATGTACTGAGTGCCGTTGCCACTTTGCGCGCGCACGCAGGATTGGGGCGTGCGGAGGATTGACCTTTGGTTTTTCGGGCGACGGGGCAGTAAGGCGTTCTTTTTGTGAACAAAAAGAACCAAAAAAACATTTCATCGATGCCTGGCCTGCGGCGTACTCTCACCGGTGAGAGTACGCCGTAGGCACGGACGTCATAGCGTTTTTTTGCTGCTTTGTTTTCAAACAAAGAAGACCTTATCCACCTTAAACCGGCGCCACATACCCATCCCGGCGCGGATCGGCGCCACCGGTCATCGCGCCGCTATCGGGGTTGATGGCGATGCCCTGCATGCCGCCGACCTGCATGGTCCAATCCGCCACCGCTTCGGCAGCATGGCCGCGGCGGCTGAGGGCGGCGATCACCTCCGGACGCAGACGGCCTTCGAGGTTGACCTGGGCACCATCGAGCAGGCGGGCGCGCGGGGCTTCGATGGCGGCTTGCAGACCGAGGCCGAAATCCAGATGCTGCACCATCACCTGCGGCTGGGTTTGGCAGATGCCGTAGCTGCCCGGCGTGCCGAGCGCGAGCACCGGTTTGCCATCCGCGCGGGTTGAGATGCTGGGTGCGGTCGGCAATGCGAGCGCGCCGCCGGGCTTGAGCGGGTTGGTGCCGCGCGGATCAACCTCGCCCCAGAACAGGAAGTTGTTCATGCACACGCCGGTGCCGGGGATGACGACACCGCAGCCGAACAGCGCGCCGAGGCTTTGGGTGATGCAGACCACATTGCCGTCCCGATCGGCGACCGACAGCGAGGTGGTGTGTTCCTTGTCCGGGTTATAGGGCGTCGGCGCGATCCATTGCTCGGTCGGGCCGGTGACGGGCACGCCGTCGCGCACGCGGGCTTGCAGTTTGGCGACGTTGGCGGGCGACATGATGCGGGCGAGCACATCTGGCGCCGGGTTGTTGTTGGCGATGCGTTCGCCCGCCGCGAGCCGGACGGCGCGCAGCACGATATCGAGATGGTCCACGCCGTTGCGTTCCAGGCGGGCGAGATCGAAGCCATCCAGAATCGCGAGGGTGAGCAGGAGTTGGAAGCCTTCGCAGGGCGGCGGCAGCGTGTGCACGTTGAGGCCGCGATAGGAAGCGACCAACGGGTCTTGCCAAGTCGGGCGCACAGCCGCGAGGTCGCCTTCCGTCATGCAGCCGCCGAGGGCAGCGAGATGGCTGACCATGGCTCGGCCGAGGGCGCCGCCGTAGAGATGGCCCGGCCCATGGGCGACGATGGCTTCATAGGTGGCGGCAAGATCGGGCTGGCGGAGCACCGAACCATGCGCGACCTGACCGGTGCCGCCGGTATAGACGCGGGCCCATTCGTCGTAGAACGGGAAGGCCTTCAGCGCGGCGGCCTGGCTGTTGATGCCGTCAGTGTTGAATTCGATCAGCGGGAAGCCGTCGCGGGCCAAGGCGATGGCGGGGGCGAACACCTCGGCCAGCGATTTGCGGCCATGCGCGCGCACCAGTTCGCACCAGCCGGCGAGGTTACCGGGCGTGCCGGCGGCGAACGGGCCGCGATAAACATCCTGCTGGGTGCGGAAGCGGCCTTCGGGGAATTTTTCCGGCACGGTGGTGACATAGTCCAGGCAGCGCACGCGATGTTCGCTGGCGATGTAGCAGGTGGCCATGCCCATGCCGGCAAGGCCGGACATATACGGTTCGGTGACGTTCAATGCTGCCGCGGTGGCGGCGGCGGCATCGAAGGCATTGCCGCCTTGGGCGAGAATTTTGGCGCCGGCTTGCGCTGCCAGCGGGTGTGCGGCGGCAACCATGCCGTGCACGGAGGAGACTGTGGGCCGTTTGCCGCTCATGGTCGTTTCCCTAGCTGATTGGCGAGTTTTGCCGCCGCGAAGGCCGCATCCGCCGTGTGTTTGGTGATTGCGAGGTCGCCGGATGCCTGACGCATGGCGGCAAGGATAGAGGGGTGCAAATCCGCAGCCCGGCCTTGCAGCACCACCGGCAGCACGCCGATGCGCGCCGTGAGGTCTCGGGCGAGCCGGGCCAGTTCGTAGCCGGCCTGGGTGAGGATGGTGGCTGCGGCCGGATCCTCCGCCGCCTGCGCCACCGCCAGCGCCAGCATGGCGACCGCGGTGCGGCCGCCGCTATAAACATGGGCGCGCACGATGTTCCAGTCCGACCCGCCAATGGCGGCGAACAGTGCCGCGCCGAGCGCGCCCGGCGGGGCGCCGGCATCGATGCGGCGGTAGAGCGCGTTCAACCCTTCGCGGCCAATCCAGAAGGCCGAGCCGCCATCGTCGATCAGGATACCGCGCCCGCCGACCCGCAGCAGGCTGCCATCGGCACGGATATGAAGGCCGACCGAGCCGGTGCCGGCATAGACGACATGGCCGGCGCCGGGGGCGAAGGCGGCGTGGTAACCGATCCAGAGATCATCTTCCACCCGCACGGTGGTGGCGCCGAGGGCGGCGGCGAAAATCGCCTCCGCCTGACGGGCTTCGGGCGCATCACCGGTGAGGCCGGTAATGCCGGCGACGATGGATTGGGGGGCGAAGGCGGCGGTGGCCTGGGCGAGTTGGGTGGCGACGGCTTCGAAGCGCGCACGATGTTCGGAGACGAATAAATGCCCGTCGATCGAGTCCAGCGATCCGGTGGCCAGCACGGTATCGGTATCGTCCACCACCACGTAACGGGTGGCGCTGCCGCCGGCATCAATGCCGAGCGCGGTCATACCGCGGTCATGGCATTGACGAAGCGGCGGGTAATTTCGCGCGGGTTGGTGATCGCGGTACCGACGACGACGGCGTAGGCACCGGCGAGCAGCGCCTTGGCGGCGAGGTCCGGCGTATCGTAGCGGCCTTCGGCGACCACTGGGCGTTGGCAGCGGCGGACCAACTGGTCCAGCAATTCCAGGTCCGGCCCGCCGGTACGGTGGGCGGTGGCGGCGGTGTAGCCGGCCATGGTGGAGCCGATATAGTCGGCGCCGGCGACCTCAGCGGCGACCGCTTCGTCGAGGCTGGCAATATCGGCCATTACCGGCTTGCCCAGCTCGTCATGGATGCGACGGATGAGCACGCCGAGATCGCCGCCCTGGCGCGGGCGGTTGGTGGCGTCAATGGCGATCACATCCGCTCCGGCATCGGCCACCTGTTTGGCGGCGGCGAAATCCGGGGTGATGTAGACATCGAACCCCGGGTCCTGGCGTTTGATCAGGCCGATGATCGGCAGTTCGAGCACCGCACGGATGGCGGCGATATCTGCGGCCCCCTCAGCCCGGATGCCGCGGGCGCCGGCCTGTGCCGCCGCCAGCGCCATCGCCTGCATGAACACCGGGCCGCGCAACGGATTATCGTCGCGCGCCTGGCAGGAGACGATCAGCCCACCCTTCGGCAGCCGCACTGCGTTGGGCATCAGCCGGCCGCGAGCTTGCGTTCAACCACCGCCGCATAGAGCGCGGCGCCATACGGGGTGGTTTCGTCGTTGAAGTTGTAGGCGGGGTTGTGCAGTTGGGCGCTGTCGCCATTGCCGACCTGGATGTAGGCGCCGGGAACTTTTTCCATCATGAAGCTGAAATCCTCGCTTCCCATGCCCGGCGGCTTGCTGCGATCCACCCGCGCATCGCCGACCAGTGCGGCGGCGGCATCCGCGAGTTCCGTGGTGCGGCCTGCATCGTTGATGAGAGGGGCGAAGATGACGCGGAAATCCACCTCCGCCGTGGCACCGAAGCCAGCGGCGACGCCTTGGGCCATGCGCTTCATGTTGGTTTCGATCAACTCCATCACTTCCCGCTTGAAGGTGCGGGCGGTGCCGGAAATCACCGCCGATTGCGGGATGACGTTATAGGCGTCGCCGGCGACGATTTTGGTGATCGATAGCACTGCGGTATCGGCTGGCGGCACGTTACGGGCGACGATGGATTGCAGCGCGGAGGGGAGTTGGCAGGCGACCAGAACCGGGTCGATACTGCCTTCCGGGCGGGCGCCGTGCGCGCCCTTGCCGGTGATGGTGATATCGAAAAATGCGCCGCCAGCCGCTGAAGGGCCCGGGGAGATGGCGAAGTCACCGACCTGCATGCCCGGACGGTTATGCATGGCGTAGATCGCATCGCAGGGGAAACGTTCGAACAGCCCATCCTCCAGCATTGCCAGCGCGCCGCCGATGCCTTCCTCGCCGGGCTGGAAAATGAAGTTGACGGTGCCATCGAAATTGCCGTGTTCGGCGAGGTATTTGGCAGCGCCCAGCAGCATGGTGGTGTGGCCATCATGGCCGCAGGCATGCATGCGGCCGGGGGCGTTGCTGCGATAGGGCAGATTGGTCTGCTCATCCATCGGCAGGCAGTCCATGTCCGCGCGCAGGCCGACGGCGGTTTTGCCGGTGCCCTTGCGCAGCACGCCGACCACCCCGGTGCGGCCAACGCCGCGATGCACCTCAATGCCCCAGGATTCGAGCTTCTGTGCCACGATTTCCGCCGTGCGGTGTTCCTCCAGCCCCAGTTCCGGGTTGGCGTGAAAATCCTGACGGATGGCGGTCAGTTCGTCCTGATAGGCGCGGATGGCATCGACGATGGACATGATGGGCAGACTCCGGGAGTGACGGGCGGGAGTATGCCAGCCCGTTGGATGACGTCTAGTTCAGGCGAGTTCGCGTTCGACCAGGCCGGCGAACATCGCCGCGCCGTAGGGGGTGCATTCGTCGTTGAAATCATAGGCCGGATGGTGCGGGGCGGCGGTATCGCCATTGCCGACGAAGATGTAGGCGCCGGAACGCTGTTCCATCATAAAGGCGAAATCCTCGCTGCCGACCATCGGTTCCCAGTTGCGCTCCACCCGATCGTCACCGACCACGGCGGCGGCGGCGTCGGTGATTTCCTGCACGCGCGGCGGATCGTTGATCAGCGGGGCGAAGATGACGCGGAAATCCACCTCCGCCGTGGCACCGAAGCCGGCGGCGACGCCTTGGGCCATGCGCTTCATGTTGTCGCCGATCAAGGTGAGCACCTCGCGCTTGAAGGCGCGGGCGGTGCCGGACAGGACGGCGGATTGCGGGATGACGTTATAGGCATCGCCCGCGGTGATTTTGGTGATCGACAGCACCGCCTGCTCCGCCGGGGAGACATTGCGGGCGATGATGGATTGCAGCGCGGAGGTGAGTTGGCAGGCGACCAGCACCGGGTCGATGCTGCCTTCCGGGCGGGCACCGTGCGCACCTTTGCCGTTGATCGTGATGTCAAAAAACGCGCCGCCAGCCAAGGCCGGGCCGGGGGCGATGGCGAACTGGCCGACCGGCAGGCTGGGCCAGTTGTGCATGCCGTAAATCCGGTCGCACGGGAAACGTTCGAACAGGCCATCTTCCAGCATGGCCAGCGCGCCGCCCGCGCCTTCCTCGCCGGGCTGGAAGATGAAGTTCACCGTGCCGTCGAACTTGCCCTGCTCGGCGAGGTATTTGGCGGCGCCGAGCAGCATGGTGGTATGGCCATCATGGCCGCAGGCATGCATGCGGCCGGGGATCTGGCTGCGATGCGGCAGGTTGGTTTCCTCGTCCATCGCCAGACAGTCCATATCGGCGCGCAGGCCGACGGTGGCGGTGCCAGTGCCTTTGCGCAGCACGCCGACAACGCCGGTGCGGCCAATGCCGCGATGCACTTCGATGCCCCAGGATTCCAGTTTTTTGGCGACGATTTCGGCCGTGCGAAATTCTTCCAGCCCCAGTTCGGGGTGGGCATGGAAGTCGCGGCGGAGGGTCGTGAGTTCGTCGTGATAGGCGCGGACGGCGTCAAGAATGGACATGGTGGGTTTCCTCAGATCAGGGTGACGCCCAGGCCGCGCAGGGCGTCCCAGTAGCCGGGGTAGGTTTTGCCGACGCAAGCGGGGTCCAGAATGGTGATGCCGGCGATTTTGAGGCCGGCGAGCGCAAAGGCCATGGCGATGCGGTGATCGGCGTAGGTTTCAATCCGCGTCGGCAGGGTTTGGCCGGCAAGGGCGGGGTCTGCCGCGATCAGCAGGTCGTCGCCCTCCTCCAATGCCAGGCCGGGACGGATGCGGGCGAGTTCGGTGGCCAGGGCCGCCACGCGGTCGCATTCCTTGACGCGCAGATTGGCGATGCCGGTGAAGCGGACGGGGGTGGTGTTGAAGGCGGCCAGGACGGCGAGGGTGGGTACGGCGTCTTGCATCTGGGCGCCGTCGATCACCGGCGGGAGATGCGGGAACTGAGCGATGAAATCATAGGCGCGGGCATCGGGTTGGGTGAAAGCGGTGGCGGGGATACCGAGGTCGATCGCGCCACCGGTGAGCTTTTCCGCCGCCCAGAGATAGGTGGCGGCGGAGGCATCGGGCTCGATCAGGTAGTCGGCCGCCTGGTAGCCGGTAGGGGTGACCAGCCAGGTGCCGGGGCCGGTTTGGCTGACCTGGGCGCCAAAGGCGTGCATGGCGGCGGTGGTGAGGGTGACGTAGCCCTTGGCGCCGATTTCGGTGCCGGTGAGCGCGATCTCAACCGGGGCGGCGGCGCAGGCGGCGGCCATCAGCAGGGCGGAGACGTATTGGCTGGACAGGCCGGCATCAATTTCGATGCGGCCGCCGGGGAAATGGCCGGTACCGCGCACGGTGACCGGGGGGCAGCCGGTGGGGCTGGTGGCGTCCATGCCCAGGCTGCGCAAAGCGGTGAGCAAGGGTGCGATGGGGCGTTTGCGCATATGGGCATCGCCATCCAGCACCACCTGCCCCGCCACCAACGCGGCAGCGGCGGTGAGGAAACGGGTGGCGGTGCCGGCATTACCGAGGA
>Ga0164296_1001373_pt1 | contig 25938 bp, 21 predicted proteins | sample GEODES057metaG_FD_113533 | JGI IMG/M metagenome (GOLD analysis project Ga0164296, IMG submission 113533) | Dystrophic lake water microbial communities from Trout Bog Lake, Wisconsin, USA - GEODES057 metaG | ecosystem: Environmental > Aquatic > Freshwater > Lake | place: USA: Trout Bog Lake...
CCTTTAATCTCTGCCTTATTATGAACAATGTTGGTGGTACCCGATGGCTGGTATCGACAGTCTCTAAAAATCTTTGACTATGGTAGGGATGGACCAACTCGATTCACTTGGGTATCTGATCCTACGAAACGTTCTGACCGACAATGATGTAGCTGTCGGCAAGAGCTGTATAGTAGGACACGAGACCATGGACTATATAGCTATGCGATCGTTTGTTGAGGAGCGGATGTTAAAGGCTATTGATAAGGAGTTGGGTACCACTATCCATTATGCAAAATTTCGCGTAAGCAACAATAACAATTCCGATGCAGGGGCCCTACACCGTGATCTGATTCCCGCTCGTAGAGGGTCACCGTGTATACCCGTCTACACATGTCTCTCCTATCTTGACCGTACCACTATGGAAGTGATCCCTGGGACACAGAAACGAAACACAATGAGCTATACCGATGCGTTGGCCCTTTACGGACGACGAGAGCAGATTACTATACGACCTAATGATCTGCTGATCTTCAACTCATTGATGATACATCGCGGGATTTTCACCGAGAACCTGCCTAACCGTCGTGTCATCCAAGTCTTCAAATGTTGCCTTAATAAGAGAGATTTTGACAGATACGTCTATCAGATCATCAATGTTCCAGGTAACGAGGCGGGGAGCGATCTCAGTCTTCTCTTGTATAAAAATTCCTATACTGGGTTCATTCCTAATATCTTTGGATACATCACCACGGCTACCGGTGAACATCTTACAGAGAGTGGTACGTTGGCAAATTGTAGCTTCAATCTTGGGTCTTATACGCACTACTCACCTGAAGGACTCTGTAAACGTGTAGATGTGGTACCCGGCACACAACAGCCTCTTAACATGTACTATCTTGTCTCTATAAACCTCACGCTACCTGATCCCTGCGTAAAAAGCTATATGGAGATTCGCTACCGTCAGTTCGCATATTTCGCATCGTTCCTGATATTTCTATTTATGCTGCTACTGGTCCTCTTCTTCCAACTAGTAGGGGTGGTTCGCAATAACGCGGCCTTTATCAGTTTCGCTAAGTCAATCAATACTGGTCGACGCCGCCGCGGTACAGGGTGATAGCTGTACCGAATCTAAGAACTCGTTTCAACGAAGGGAGTTCTTAACTTTGATGCTTATCGGTAACTCAGACAGCACCATACCCCTCATCCTCATTCCGCTCCTTGAAGTACTGTAGAATCTGCTCCAGAAGCCGTGCCGGACAAGTGGCAGTGGGGATCAGGAGTCCATCTTGACGATATGTGACATGCTGATAGGGATCATACGCATTGTCAATCAGAATCCGCCACCGCTCCATATATTTACGGTTCTTCTTCAAGCCGTGAAAATGATGACGGATCACGCCTGGTACGTAACCTAGACGGAGACCCTTCGTCCTGTTTTCGAATTCCTGGATGGACTCCTTATAGCCGTCTGTCGCATCTATATTGACTGATTTGACGCCTTTCTCAATCAGCGAAAATGACATATTGTGATCGCCGGCCCCTAGAATACTCTTGTCATAGAGCCCACCCATCTTATCATACGCACGACGCGTACATGCCCACGCATATCCAGGGTGCCACATATTGATTCCTGGAGCACCATAGGGTCGCTTCTTTGTATACTGAAACCCGAAACTGGGGAAGATCGACATGGCATTCTGCTGTTTATCCATATCAACGGCGTGACTGAAGAGCTGGACTATGTCGCGACTACCATTCAGGACCTTCAAGGCATCCATTGCCCAGCTGGCATTCTCGAATTCAATATCAGCGTCAATCCATGCGACTGCACGCCAGTTCTTTGGAAGGAGCTTACGGATTCCCATATTGATCATATTCTCCTTGTGCCAGAGCGGTATATCGGCACGGATCTGTAGATGACGCTTGTTCCCTTTCTCCGTCACATAGAACTGCTGATCACCGTAGACCATCTCAACCACATACAATACAATATTCTCTTCCCGCTCCATTCGCATTACGAATTCGCGCGTCAGAATAAAACGTCGGGCGAATTGGCAGGGATTGGAGATGACGGCTACAACGTGGAGTCTCTCGTCGATCGGGTAGTTATTGAGAATCGCCTGTTTAATCTCATCCACAGAGACCTTGATAAAATCTATCTCTATACCGTTGATGATGGTCATCCTGCTTTGTTGAGAGGTATTTGCCGCTATTATATACCGCAACACGGAGAAAATTGAGGTGTAATGGATTTTCACATGATCTTGCAAGAGAGGATGCCTCGTAACACAGTTGGTGGCAAAAATTTCAAGAAGTTCAAGACAGGGACAGAGGGGTTCCGAGCAAAGGCTGCTCGTGAGGCCGCAGACGACCTCTTGGATCTGATTATCCGAGTACAGAAGACGCCAAAGGAGCGTCTCTCTGCAGAGGATCGTGAAGCCTCTCACCTACTGTTTGCAGGTCGTGTGATTCGGCGATTCGGACATGGGCGGATGGAGGTCTACTGCCATGACGGCGTATCACGTCAATGCCGGATCCGCGGACTCTTGCGGAAGAAGGGACAGGTCTTTATCGATATTGATAGCTATGTAGTGGTCAGTCTGCGTGAGGCGACTGAGTCTACCTCTGAGGATGAGACAGGTCTGGCTGCTGGGGCTGGGATCGACGACAACACGGCCGATATTGTTGGTCTATTTGACGATAAGCAGCGGGCACAACTACAGAAGACACAGATCAATCCGCGACTCTTCGTAACCGTAGGGGCAGACGGTAAGGAGACAGAAGATGATATGTTCGATCGGAGCGAGCTCCTAGAGGAGGATCTGGAGGGCGACGAAGATGACAAGCTGACCAAGCCCAAGGGACGGTCTCAGAAGGGGCAGATTCAGACCTCCATGAAGGAGGCCAATGTGATCAATGATATCGATATTGACGCTATTTAATGTGAATTATCTGACCGATGCTGATTTTTGATTCCTGTGCTTAAACATAAGACGTTATTCTCTCTATATAATAGAATGGAGAGCAAGGAACGCAGAAACGAAAATGCCCGTCGCAGATACATGGAAACCAAAGAGAGAGAACATAGAGAGTTTTTAGAGCATATCTTAAACAAAATGAATCCACCCCAAGAGATCTTCCAGATTTGCTACAATCTATTAGAGTCTGGTGGCTATAAAACACTGGATTGGCGAACCCGTAAGATGCTGGCCAGAAAAATGCTAATATGAAAAAAAACAGGCCTTTGGGTGCCGGCACCCACAGCAGCAGTCTGATCATCTCTCATCTGATATGATCACCAGACCCAGACCCAATAGACCTAGAATGACTCCCACTACTTGAAGATGGGCGATTCTCTCCTTAAAAAAAAGGACACCTATCGTGAACATCAATATTGTGCTGAGAATGTTCCAGAAGAAATTCACCATCCCTATCCCTTCATATTTAAGGGCTTTAGAGAGGAGTGGAACTACAAATAGACCATAGATCAGACTTGCACCTACCATCTCTGGTAGACCTCCTGCACGAAGCAGTGATAGCGCACCCGATTCTACTATACTGACTAGCGTAACCCAGCCTACTGCTGCTGTTGCTGTGGCCATCTATCCAGGGGTGATAAAAATGAACTGCGGGGAGGTACGGGTCCGTCTAGCAAAATGCTACGCGTAATCGATCCTAAGAAGCCCTGTACAGACCTGCCTGCCGAGCTGGCGACCACCTATTCATGGTCCCTGGACCCCTTTCAGCAGCACGCTATAGCAGCGATCCACCGCGACGAGAACGTTCTGGTGACGGCAAAGACGGGTTCTGGTAAGACCCTAGTGGGCGAATACCAGATCCACTACTCCTTGGCGAAGGGGAAGCGGGTCTTCTATACGACCCCTATCAAGTCCCTTTCCAATCAGAAGTTCAATGACCTGAAGAAGATCTTCCCCTCCGTGGGAATTCTTACAGGGGATATTAAGTTCAAACCCGATGCCCAGGTGGTCGTGATGACCACTGAGATTCTTCGCAATATGCTGTACAAAAGGGGTACGGGCACGGCGTCTCTGGGCCTGTCGGCTGCGATCAGCCTGGATGACCTAGACGCGGTTGTCTTCGACGAAGTTCACTATATCAACAATCCTGAGCGTGGCAAGGTCTGGGAGGAGACCCTGATCCTGCTGCCTCCTGAGATCCGTCTGATCTTGCTATCGGCGACTCTGGCCGCACCCGAAGCCTTTGCCCAGTGGATCGGCGATTTGAAGCAGAAGCCCTGTGTCCTGATCTCCACACTCTATCGTGTAGTTCCCCTGTCACACTACGTGATCGAAGCGGGTCAGCTAAAGTGTATTATGGGACCCGACGAATACTACGAAGACGGTCTCTACAAGGGATGGCTACGCTGGCGGGAGGGGCAGGCTGATGGAGCTGATAAGTACCGCCAGAAGGTGAAGGACGCCCGTGTTGGTGGTACCGAGGGGGCGATTGGCGGTAAGGTGACCGTCCACTCCTTTGTCCACACGCTCAATAGTACGATCAATCTGCTGGCTGAAAAGGGTTTGCTACCGGCCCTGATGTTCGTCTTCAGTCGTAAGGACTGTGAGCGGTATGCCGGTAAAGTGGAGGGGTCGTTGATCGACTCCAATGACGTCGCAAATGTTCGCCATATCGTGGATTTCCACCTACACCGCTATAAGGCCGTCTGTGAGACCAGCCAGTATCACGAGTTGTATGATCTATTGCAGCGGGGGATCGGTTACCACCATTCTGGACTGCTGCCATTGCTGAAGGAGATTGTGGAGATGCTCTTTGCGAAGGGGCTGATCAAGGTTCTCTTCTGTACTGAGACCTTTGCTGTGGGGATCAACATGCCCACCAAGACAGCGGTCTTCCTGGACCTACATAAGTACGATGCACGCGGTGGCGGCGGTCAACGCTGCTTGTATACGGACGAGTATCTACAGATGGCTGGGCGTGCGGGACGACGCGGGCTTGACAAGATTGGGACGGTGATCTACCTTCCTCAGCGACGCCCTGCCTATGCAGACGAGGTGAAGACAATGATGTCTGGATCCACACGTGCCATCACATCGCGAATGGACTTCCACTACGACTTCCTGCTCAAGGTGATGCAGTCGGGTTCACTGAACTGCCTCAGCGTGATGCGGGACTCCTACTGGTACAAGCAGCGTCAGGCAATCAAGGATCTGCTAACGAAGGAGATTGCGGGGTTGAAGGAGGATTATACAAAGGCTCGTGGCGGGCTGACTGAGGCGGAGTTCGAAGATCTGGCAGAGCGGGCTCGGCTGGAGGAGACGCTGCGAACCTCTGTCAATGCGGCAAAGAAGGAGGCTCAGCGGGCCCTCAGTTCCTGGCAGAATCGGCACTTTGGCCCAAAGTGGGAGAATGGTTGGAAGACCTTGCCCATGCTGCGGCGACTGGAGACGTCGATAGCGATGAAGACCGAAGATGTGGCCGCCTGCGACGAACTTGTCTCCTTTGTAGAGCCACGCCTTGCCTTTCTGAAGAAGGCGGGTTTCATTACAGAGGGGCCTGTCGATCTTCTGGGTCCAGCAAACCTGACACTCAAGGGGATTCTGGCAACGGAGGTGAATGAATCACATTCACTTCTGACAGCGACTGTCTACCAGAGCGGTCTGATGGCTGACGCCTCTGGTGAGACGATCCTCACTGTTCTGGCTGCCTTCATTACGGAGAAGCTAGACGCGGAGAACGCTGTCGGTCTTCACGAGCTACAGGTTCCTGGTACAGTAGTGGAGTATCTACGGAAGATCGATGATATTGCGGCCGGGTTTGCTTCTCTAGAGCGGACGTGTGGTCTACCTAACGATGATCACTGGAGTCTCAGTACGCAGTGGATCGAGCCCGTATGGCGATGGCTGGCGGGTGAGCCAGCTCAGACTCTCTGTGCTGACTATGGGATGTACGCAGGGAATCTGCTTCGGACTGTGTTGCGGATCGCCAACGTGGCTGACGAATGGATCAGCCTTGCGACCTACTGCGAGCATACCGCCATGGTTGAGCGAATGACCGCTGTCAAGGAACGGATCCTACGTGATATTGCCGTGACGGACAGTCTCTATCTCCGCATCTAAACGCCGCGATCATAATACAAGACGTTAATCGGGCCGAGTGGTGGTCCAGGAGAGTGTAGGGTATCTTTGGCCGGATTATCCCGGTATTTTTACCAAAAGTTGATTGGTAGTTGATTTTACACTGAAATAGTAAAAAGAGAATGTTCCCCTGTAAAATCTGTCTGAAACCCTTTAATCGCAAGGCGGGGCTCGATCAGCATAATAAAAGGAAGGTCCCGTGTAAGCCTGCTGCTCAAGCTGAACCTTTGGTTGTCGCGACTACTACAGCTCTACAAAACACGGCTATCTCCCTCTTCTCTGGCTGTGGTGGGGATACACTGGGTATGGAGCGGGCGGGCTTCAAGGTGATCGCCTACTCTGAACTGAAGCCGACCTTTGCGAAATCACACGATGCGAATTTTGCCGATTCTAAGCGGATTACGGATGCGAAGGGGAGCTCTGATATAACCAAGATTGAGGATCCGCAGTTCGTCACATACAGTGGGAAGGCTGATCTGATCTTTGCTGGATTTCCTTGTCAAGGTTTCAGTCACGCCGGTAAGAAGGAGACGACGGATCCTCGTAATCAACTCTATACCCATTTCGTTAGGGCTACTCGTTTAGTGCGACCACTATTCATTATCGGTGAGAACGTACAGGGTCTTGAACGGATGCCGTCTGGACCCAATGAGACTGATCCTATGATGATTGATATCATCAAGGCGGCATTTGAAGAGATTGGTTATAATCTAACTTATAAAGTTCAGGAAGCGACCACCTTCGGTGTTCCTCAGAAGCGGAAGCGTGTGATTATTGTTGGATGGGATACAAATCGTATCAAGAAGTTCAACGCAGCACAATTCTGGATCAATCTGGCTGCCGAGGGGGCTAAGATGGAACGAACCAGTATGCGAAATTTCGTGACGGCCTCTATGGAGGGAGCATATCTGATTCCTCCTGCTCTAGTACCTGAGGGATTTGCTACATACGCCCTACCGGTGGCAGCTGATGCGGTAGTCGCTGGAACACCGCACCCCTATGTGAAGCTAAAAACGGACTCTGGTCTACTCAGCTGTACTAAACGGGATTCGCCTATCCATTCTGAGATCATCGATCTGGACGCTCCCTCAAAAACCATTATCTGTACCTACGATCACCAGCCACGGCTTCTGGTAGGGCTACGAAAGCCCGACGGCTCCGCCTATGTACGAATGTTGCTACCCGATGAGCTAAAGCAGATTCAGGGATTTCCTGCGACGTATAAGCTGGAGGGCAAGCAGAATGAAAAGATTGTCCAGGTGGGGAACGCGGTTCCGCCGCCGATGATTCAAGCGGTCGCAACGGCTATCCGCCTATCGCAGGTCAATCCGAATGTTTGAGAGGCCCTGCCCCTTACCCCATCGCAACATCGCGGTTATGGGGAGAGTGTCAGTCTCAAAGAGGATTACTACATCTGACTTGTCCTGCTGGAGAGTGACCCCTGTTATTTTTGAGACCTGAATGCTACTGTGCCAGGCGAAGTTGAACTCGCCGTTCAGATCACCCTGGATCTGGAGCCAGTAGTGCTTCTCCGATAAGACCTGCTTGGCCAGGCTAAGCACCTCAGCCTGGATGGTCTCCAGATCAGTAGGGTCGATTTTGAAAGAGACCTTCATGGCGTCGCGCTCATCGAAACAGCCACCCTTGCCGGGTCGGAAGCGGGCACGAAGCTCCACACCGAAGGGCGTGGTCGGATTACCCTGCTTGAACGCGTCATGGGTTAGCCACGTCTGAAGATCTGGGATAGGAGCCTTCAGATTGTGTTTTTGACTCAGATGACCAGAAGCAATGTATTTTGCGTGCCACTCTTCGGCATAGCGGCGGCCAAGAGCATACTGATTACCTGTCCCGTTGTAGAACTGAACACCTTGAATCCAGGGTGGCTGAGCTGGGTCGATGGGCTTGAAGAGACGACCACCCTTGTGCTCCACTTGACGCCACCCCTCACCTTCGACATTGATCATGAAGTCATAGTGTGTTCCACGGCCACCAGCCTTGACCGGCTGGGCTGCGTCGAGCAGCACCTTGTTGAAGGCCTTGTGAAAACCCTCAATAAGGCGTAGGCCTTGCGGCGTCTTATTGTGGATCGCTGCAACAATCAGCTTCACGTCAGCATCCTCATTTTTCTTGGCGGTATCGCGTGTGCGTGCCGTTGTGGCAGGCGGCTGGGCAGTGATTACTGCGGTCGTGGACTTCTTGGTCGCACGGGGCTGCTTAACATTGGTCGTTGCGGAAGACATTTGCGACGAGTTGTTGTCTAACCTAGAGTTACCGGCCTTTTGTCTCTTCAAATTTTTCTGTCACTAGAAGCCGGTGGAGGTCATATTATCGCATAGCGCCAAGTACCGAACTTAAGTTCACACAGTGTGCTTAACTTCGGTATTTCACAATACCGCCAAGGCCCGCTTATCTTCGGGACTGGCTTGGTTACTATTGTAACACAAATCTAAGAACTCCTTTCTCAGAAGGGAGTTCTTAAATTCGCTACAAGACGTTAGAGAGGGTTCAGACGGATTCTACTCTGTCGAGCTAATGGAAAACGTCGTCATACACAGGCAGAGCCTGTAATCTCTTTTTATGGTTTAGCGCCATAGGCGCGGGGGCCCGCCTCAGCCTCCGTACTGGCGTCTGCGGGTCTGGCGTCTGCGGGTGCGTCTGCCACCCTTACGAGTACGGCGAGTCTGGATCATGCTTATACATGTTACTAGTAATTTTATCTACTTCACGATGCTTTCTGGGCGATAATAAGACAAAAATGAACTTTATCGTATGTCTATATCAGATATAAACATGCCATATACGCTCGAGATTACTACGATTTCTCAGACTGTCAACAAGACAAGCACCGTGTTCGATTCGCTAACAGCTCTTCATAGCTATCTCACAACCGCAGTAGAGATCTGGAACGGTCATTGGGAGGGATGGAGCGAAAGCGACTCACCTCCTGCGGCTCCTGCTATGATCACCCTCTCCATGATCGGTACAGTACCGACTGTAGTCCTGAATATCAACTACAGTGACGGGTTCGGTGTTTCGGCGACCGTCTCTAAGCATGCTTAGCTGGGACCTGCTGTGCTGGGACCTGCTGTGCTGGGACCTGCTGTGCTGGGGCCTGCTGTGCTGGGACCTGCTGTGCTGGGACCTGCTGTGCTGGGACCTGCTGTGCTGGGACCTGCTGTGCTGGGACCTGCTGCTTCGCGGCGACACGGTTAGCAAGTCGCACCTCATCATACCGATTACCAAGACTCTGGAGCTCTGTATCAACATCATTACGATTTTTAGTTACACTGGCTATCTCAGCATTTATCGTCTCTATCTCTCTATCCAGACGGTCCAATTCGGTGGTAGCAGTTGTCAACCGGGACTCTGTCTCCTTTGTCTTCTCATCCAACAGACTCTGAGACTTCTCTAACTGCTCTACTTCACTGTTCGCCGCTGGTCCTCTGTATTCATCTAGTTTATAGATCTCATACGTGGAGCGGGCATTTCCTAGTTGTCTAGCCATAGAGGTATGTTGGATCTTATGTGCATCCATCAAGATCTGGAGCTTCTCGATCTCCTTGTCTAAAGCTATCGCCTGATCAACCTTAGCGGCCTTAGAACTGTTCATCGCCGAGAGTCGCGAGTTGAGCTCATCGACCTCCTGCGTCTTTACGGCAATCATCTTCTCAATATAGCTTTTACTCGATACCTGCTCCTTCTGCTGTGCTGTGGCAGCTTTTTCATCGGCGACGGCCTTTGCCTCAGCTGCCGCGGCGGCGGCTAAGGCCAGCTTCTCCTCATTGGCCTTTACTTCGGCGGCCATTGCGGTGGCCGCTTGTGCTGCCGCTGTGGCTGCTGCGTCTTCGGCAGGCGTCTTATCCAATCGTTCTATTACGGCCGCCTTCTCTCTCACTATGTTCCGGTCTACAATATAGTAGTTGATCACCACCAATGAGATTACAAACGATCCCAGCAATATACCGATCAGAATTGGAAGATGATTTTTGATGCCGGCAGCCATTCCCTACTTGGGCACAAGATTATCCAAAAGATAGGCGGTGAGTGGCTTCGACGTATAGTGCTCCAACACATATCGATGCCCCTCAAAGGCGATCCGTTCCTGCTCGGCGTCGGGTAGTCGGAATAGGCGATCGTACGATACGTCCAACTGATCGTAACGGACAGGGATATAGTGCTTGAAGGGGATCAGAGGGAAGGGGAGCTTGATATTGTAATAGTCTAGGTCGGCGGTGATCACAAGGCAGCCTGCTAAAAACCCCTCCCAGACCTTCCAGCTGTCCCACTGTACAATGACGTTCTGACTCTGCCGATAGCCACCGTGAGCGTCCAGATATCTGTGTGCACCCAGAAATTCAAAGTAGGCCGGTGAATGGCGACGACCCGTCTGATTCCAGTAGTGGGTTGCCTCGGCTGTAATGGGGTTAGCGAAATTGTCTAGATATGTTGCGATGCGGAGAGTCTTACGCTTATAGTGGTCCTTCACTAGATTTCGGAGCTGATGATTGTCAACGCGATGTGCCCAGACGATGGCTGATTTACGGGTAGACCATCTGCTACTGCGGGCGGCATAGAGCATGCGATCACTAATACCAAAGACCCACGGCTTGATCTTAGGGGTCATGAGTCGGGCTGTCGACATGAAATAGCGGTGGGCGATCGAGAGGAATTGAGCCGATTTGGGTCGGATCCATTCGTCTTTGGTATCGATGACGATCAGTTTAGCCGTTTTGAGTTCGCGGATCTCTGTCATGAAATCCTCTGGACATGACGTTACGACGTAGGCGTGGACGTCCGCTGCGGCAGTGGTCCTGGAGATAGTGTAATTCCCACTGAGGTCCGGAAAATAGTCGATATTTCCCTGGACCTGGTGGCCCAGCTGTTTTAGACCTTCTGCTAAGAGGACACAACTGTGCTGATAGTTGGCCTTTGTGGGGCCACCATATGGATTTAATAGAAAATAGAACATCTCTCTGCTATTAAATCATTGTCGGACGGTTTAAGTTGACGTAGCTTCTTGGGCATCGTCGTCATCGTCCCAGAATAGAGCCTCCTTCGTAATCTCAGCACCACCCAGATGCTCACCCTCGGCATCGTAGAAGGAGAGATTCAGGACCGTCGTACCCATGTTATCTAAGTGCTCAATATGAACGTACTTCGCGCTTGAGTACTTGGGCTCGACGAGGGCTTTTAGGAGCGGAGCCTTGTTCAACTCGAAGCATGCCACCTCCTCGTCATCGTGGTCCATCAGAGAGAGTGATGGCTTCGGTGCGGCTTTAATAAGGGCGTTATAGACTTCACTGATCTGGGACATTCTAGCTCTCTACGATGTAAGGACCTTAAGCAGAGTTACTTTTAAATAGAAATGGCTTCTTGGACCGCTCGTGGTGCTGTTATAGACACTGTACCCAGACGACGAGTCTTTATAGAGCGTGGTGACAAAAATCTTGTCACCGTATTGCAGACAGGTGGTGTCGGCAATCGGATCTATCAGATCTGGGCCGGTCAGGCTTTTGCCGAAAGGACAGGGCGGGAGTTCGTCTTTGTGGAGCAGAAGATGACTCACAATAGCCATACTACCCCACGAGCCACCAAAGACTTTCTCTTAGCTCTGTTTCCCACAGTACGTGTCTTTAGGGGGCGGACTGTTTGGCGTCACATTGGTGAAAATGAGGTGGCCTCAAGTGCTGGCGGTGGTGACGTTATTTTAGAGGGGTTCTTTCAATCTGCCTATGGTGGCATGAAGAGGGGATCGCTGAAGATTCCTCGGCCTATCACTGATTTGCGATTTAGCACAATTGGGATCGATTTCTATCATGCCTATTTTGTTCACTTCCGGTTCGGTGATTATGTCGTTACAGAATACAACGTGGATCTTACGACATACTATAAAACAGCACTTACCGCAGTGGTTGCGGCAGATCCTGAGGCGACCTTTCTCCTCTTCAGTGACGAGCCAAGTAAAATCCCACTAGGGCTGTTTGAGAGTTATCGATATACTCCAGTACCTTTCTCTATAGGTATCTGGGAGACCCTCTGGCTGATGTCACGCTGCTGTGGCGGTATCACTGCAAACTCTACTTTTTCGGCTGTGGTGGCCTGGGCACTGCCTGAGAGAGCAGTGATCTATATGCCTTCGTTGTGGCGGCAGGAGTCTGTGGCTCATGGACCCTGTTTAGAGAAGCCTGCCTGGGTCACTGTAATTTAGAGTTCGATAATCTGATAGCACTGTTCCGAGAGGGTACTAAGTGTGGAATTATTGTGGATAGTGAAATCGACAGGTGAACTGTCAAGATTGTGTTCTGATGGATCTGGACTAGGCTGTACAGAGGGACGCACGACGCGAATACGGACCAGTTTGGCCTGTGGAAAGCGGGCTCGTAATGTACTATATTCGCTATTATAACGCCAATCCGTTATAACAACGAACTTAGGTGTCTCCTTTTCTATCTGATCTGCGACCAGTTTTGCCCAGTATCCCTCATCGGCGTGAGTCTGTTTGGCCTTTGCCGAATCCTCTATCAAGAACGTGCGGACGGGGGCAGTGCGATGGGTCTTTGTAGACCTCACTAGCGTGGCCTTGCCCTGAACAGTCTGCGTCAAGGCATAATCGTACCCGTGATTTTTAGCCGATTCGATCTTCAATGCATCGGCAAATCCATACCGGCGAAATCCCAGTCGTTCAAACACTCTGCCGGCTGCGTCTTTTCCTGAGCCGGCGTAGCCACTGATCAGATAGATGAGCATTCTGATAGACTGATGTGGTATGATTTTAAGCCAACAGACAGTTGTCTCCCAGCGTTCATATTTCATATTAAAATACCTAACAGCGATAGGATGACAACTACACTACACTATACGAATATATTCTATATAGGGACGCATCATATATTAGCCTTATATGCACTCTACATGCTCCCGTCGGTTCTCTCTGTTGGATTGATTATTGAACTGATCTTGTCTGTACAATTAACGGCCATGTTGGGGGTTACAGCTGGAGCTCATCGTCTCTGGTCCCATAAATCGTATCAAGCGGCTTGGCCCGTTCGATTTGTCTTCATGCTGGCTAATTCGGCGGCACATCAGGGGTCTATCTATCACTGGGTGAGAGACCATAGAATGCACCACAGACATACGGACACTGAACTCGACCCGCACTCTATTGAGCACGGTTTCTGGTATTCGCACATAGGCTGGTTGTTTTACAGGTATACAGAGAAATTCAAGGCAGCGGCACGCGAAATTCAGATGGCTGATATGGAGAATGACTCCATCGTTATGTTTCAACATAGAAACTACTTTGTTATGTCCAATCTATTCTGCTTTATTCTTCCCGCAGTCTACGGATACTACAGATGGGATTCGCTGTGGATAGGATATTTCTATTTTGGTGTCCTCAGATGGGTGGTACTTCTCCATACAACTTGGTGCGTAAACAGTGTGGCTCATATGTGGGGTTCAACACCCTACAATTCAAAAATCTCTTCAAGACAGAATAGATTTACAAGTCTGATCAGTGCAGGTGAGGGCTGGCATAATTATCATCACGCATATCCCTATGATTACAGAGCTAGCGAATACAATTGGAGTAAGGAGTGGAATCCAACTACACTACTGTTGGACACCCTAGCTCTAATTGGCTGTGTCTATAACAGACGAACAGGGACCGTGAGACAGATTGAAAGTTAAGCCAGGGAGAGAACCATACGCTTCTTCCAGCTGCGGGCACGAGTGTCGGCGTAGTAGTTGAGCGTGACCCTATCACCCACGCTGATTCTGTGCGACCGTTTCTCATCCTTGGAGATCAGCGTCCCGTCCTCTGCTTGCCGGTAACGGAGACGGAGGAGGAGCTGCCACTCCTCGTTATAGAGGATTAGCTTCGTCTCTCCATCTGATAGGGACCTGATCTCCAGCACCTGGGCAGCGGTCTGGCCCGACTCATTGGTCTTCAACGCACGAAGGAGCGTCAGATCCCGGTCGTGCTGTTTGGCCTTCTTTGCCACGGCATTGAGTTGGTCTGCCACAAGTGCCGACGCGGCTGTTGCTGACGCGGTTTGGTCGAGGATAGCCTTCAGAGCACGCTGATTGACCAGGTCCGCGTATCTGCGAATCGGTGACGTGATATGGGTGTAGAGCTCCGTGTCCAAGCCCCAGTGGTGTGTATGCGTTGAATTGGCTGGAACATAGACAGCAGACTTGTAGGCCAGGAATTTTAGGTCAGGGCAGACTGTAGCATAGGCTGTCAGTTTGGCCTGATCTGGTGCGTCATGGCTACGCAAGAGTCCTCTACCATGTTGGTGAAGAAGGGTGGCGGCCGCTGTATTATAGAATTTCATTGCCACCTCAATCCACTTGTGACTGTCTGCGCTAGGCTCACCGAGGACGGAGGCCATGGCGATCAGCGTGTCACAGATGGTAAGATCCTCGTAGACGGATTCGTACGTGAAGGTCTTGGTGGTCTGTACAGCGGAGAGATACCACTTATGGTCGGTTGGATCGGCGAGAGCGAAGTCCAGGCTCAGTCCAGGCTTCAGTGTATTGGAGGGGAGGAGGCTGAGCTGACCTTCACTCAACTCCGGTGGTAGCATATGTTTTGGTGCGTTCCCCTCCTGATAGAAGGTCTGCCCAATAGCACCAGCCCTCAGATCTAAGGGTGAACCTTCGGTTACGATGGAGGCGACGTCTGCAATAGTGATCACAATGCGTGTGCCAGAAGGAGTCTCGTAGATGGTCAGCACATCGTCCACGTCGCGACAGCCCGGTGGATCAATATGGAAGGCTGTAATCAGAGGGCGGTCGTCAAGTGTGGCGGTGGGTTGGGGTGGGGGTCCCTTGTACGTTGTACAGGCGAGCGGTGTATAGGTCCAGAAGAGGGCCTCCTCATCTGTGCTCAGAAGACGGATCAGATTGCCACGGGGAAAGGTCTCTGTCCAGTGGTCGAATTGGACCAGGGCCAAGCGATTTTTAGTGGTCTCCTTCTCCGAGCAGCCCACAATGAAGGGTGGGTAGGCCTCATTGAAGGGTGTGAACAGATAGATGGGATGATTGCGGGCCGTAAACCCGTATTTCACTTTCGAGTTCAGTTCAATCAGACCTGCTAAGAGGGGATGTTGCGTTCGTGAGACGAGCTCTACCTGGTCGTCTCTGTAGTTGACTAGGTCGCCAGGGAGGGCTTTTGCTACGAGTTTAGCACCCTCCACTACTATGACCTCTGTTGGGGCGACGGTAGACCGAAGCTCAAATCTCTTGTAGTCCTTGGTCCAAAGACGATAAGACATTTTTTGTTGGCTCAGTGACGATGGTGTAATCGATCAATTTTACCGCCAAGTACCGAAGTTACATCGGCTTAGAACCACCGCCGCGGGCGTCTATCTAACATCAGATTGCGACATGGGCCCTTCTGGGTCTTAAGGTGCATAGTGAGGATGGTGTACATCGACTCGATGGTGGCTCTGGTTGGCACCGTTTTGAGGTTGAAGAATTCGGCATAGAATCGGATCTCAGAGCGGGAGAGGGAGGCATTCGGGCCGTTTTTAAGCATGCGGACCACCAGGGTGTTCCACGGCAATAGCATGGTGGGATCTTGTACGGACTTTACGGAGAGGGAGAAGTCTAACACGTGAACAAGAACGGTCATCAGTGTCTCAAGACGGCTCTCGTCAAAGGAGTCCAAGAAGCGGATCTCGATCCCATGGTTGCCGTGTTTGTTGAAGTTGATATCCATTCCCAATTTGTCGAGTGGAGTGTAAGAGGAGATAGAGTGATAGAGGTTGTACCACCAGAAAGGGAGTCTGGACTGCTTAATTTCATTCACAGGGAGCGTGAGAATTTTACCCGTCTGCATAGTCGCGGTATTGTACGTACCAATCCCAATATAACGACTGACTGCACATCGCTGTGAACTCTTACTGTATCCTGGGGCGACTGCCGAGAGAGGGTCCGGTGTACCGTAGATACCTATGATAAGAGGCTCTAAGGCCTGTATACAGCGGATGGCTGTGCGATGCTGGTCCACAAATTGTCGCCGGTTGCGGGGTCTGGAATTTGAGTCCAATTGTGTGGGTAGAGTGAAATTCAGATGGAAGGTCCCGTTATTGAACGTGGTGATATTAGAGCTATTTGTGGCGTACGTAGCAAAGCCCGCATTACGCGGTGGGAAGATCAGTGGACCATTGCTGTCCAGGAAGCCCGTAGGTCTGAGAGCGGCGTTCAGAGCTCTCAGATAGAGGACCTTGGATAACAGGAGCTCGGCCACAGTAGCCTCCACCGTAGTCTTATAGAACCGCTGCGTCATAAACTCGATAGTGTCGCCGTCATAGACATAGGTAATTTTGTAATTACGTGCAAAAGAGAGAGGATCCGTCCTGCAGAGAAATTCGTGGAGGGTCTCACCCCCAAATTTGGGGTTCGGTTTCGGTTCGCGTTCATAGGTCGTTATGTGATTACCTGATAGATCCGTCTTTTGGAAGCTATGTGCGTTGACGTAGAGAGGGAGCTCGTGTGTCTGGTCTGGAAAGAGTTTGCTCAATGCGTCTGTGTAATTGGAATTATAGGTGCGGAAATAATTTACAGAGTAGCGTTCAGGCCGATGTCTGGTTAAGAGTTCCTGTGAAGTGAAGACCGACGGATTGACAAATTGGAGGTAGGTCTCATTCTCGATCCCTAATCCCCAAAAGTGATCGTTCGGCTTATAGTCAGAGAGATAGCGTGTATGTTTATCAGGATCAGTCATGTGCTCCTGACAGTTGTACTGAAAATTCTGCGTACAGATCAGGGAGATGGCCGTTGACTTGAGTTCATACGGTCTGAATTGGACCTTAGATCCCGACACGATGACAGCTGTCCCCGGTGACTTTTTACACCGAATTCGCCACATGACTATGTCGGATGACCAGACAACTGTAATGGGAGCACACGAACGTTATAATATTGGCAATCAGTTGGGCAAGGGGACATTCGGTACTGTCTACGAGGCACAGAGGGCTAGCGACGGTATGAACCTGGTCGTGAAAGTCTTTGCTGGGGAGGAGGTACGCAATGTAGTGAAAGAGACCCTTATCAACATTCTGGTTGTGCGGGAGACTGAACATATCAGCCATCCTGATATCCACCTCAGAGGACCGTTTGCACCGCGCATCTACGATTGCGGATATGATCCGGCCACTGGGGAGTGCTTCATCGTCAGCGAAAAAATGCGGAACACTGTATTGAAGGCACTCAATAACGGCTCTGGAGATCCCGTTTGGCTCGAGGCATTTTTCAAAACTATCTTAGTACAGCTCCCTGTCATATTGGAGGATGTGGGTCGACTTCTCAACTTCAATCATCGTGATTTCAAAACTGATAACTGTATGTATGTGAGAGATCCCACCGGAGAGATTCAGATACGACTGATTGATTTTGGATTCTCCTGTATTACGTACGATTCACTATATATAGACGGTGGCGGCTACTATTTCAGATACTGTCGTATACCTAGCCGCGATATGAGCCAGTTCCTCTATGAGATGTACAAGTACCATCCCTATCTGCCGCACAACGTTAGAGAGTTATTAGAGGCTCTCTTAACGTTTAAGATGGGACGCACAGTCTGTAAGATGTATGAGGGCTGTAAAGAGATGACTACCTGGAGAGACACCTATACATTTCTGAACGACAAGGCGATTGTCAATCCTAACTGCGATCCAGCAAACCTTGTGGCGATCGCACGGGCCTTCTATGCTGGCCGGCCCTGGCGACCTCTTCTGGCGTCTGCGAAAGCAGTAGTCCGTGTACCCGTGGCTAAGCCCGCAGTACCCGTGGTCTGCCCAGCGGGCAAGGTCTATAATCCCGATACACGGCGGTGTGTCGGTGCCGAGGGTGCTGTGGGTCGCCGACTCCTGGCGGCAGCGGCAGCAGCACTGCCTGCTGTAGGACCGGCTGCTATCGGTATCAAACCCTGTCCAGCAGATAAGCCCGACTACAATCCCAAGACAAAGCGATGTCTGAAGGCCTGCCCTCCTGGTCAGCGACGAACGGCACCCGCATTCAAATGTAAGGCAACTGTGGCAGCCGTAAAGGCGGTGGCAGCGGCTCCAGTAGTGGTATGTCCACCGGCGAAGCCCGATTACAATCCCAAGACACGTCGCTGTAACAAGGCCTGTCCACCTGGGATGAGACGTAATGCTACATTCAAGTGTGTGCGTTGATACAACTGTAAAATTGACCTCATAGAATAGGCAGATAGCCCGGCAAAAATGTACTGTGTTGGACACTACTACTGCCCTAAGGGCGGTATCTACCAGCTCTATAGAGCGACCTATTGCCTTGATACATGGGTCTCTAATCTCTGTTATTATGACACTGTATTACGGCAGTACTACTCACCTCGGATGGATAATATTGCCAAGTATGCATATGACCATGACGGGCAGCGTCACGACGAGCATTGGTGGCGACGCTATGTAACTACTAATCATTCGTCGTTCGTCTGATATCGAACTATGAAAAATTGATTATCCATCTATCTCTAGTGATAGATGGATAATGAATATCTTCTTTCTACATACGAACCCACGGCGATGTGCCCGATGGCACTGTGATAAACACGTAGTCAAGATGATACTAGAGACCTGTCAGCTACTTTACACCTGTCACTGGATTATCGATGGAGGGGCACGCGTTGGAAGTGCCCCGCTGACAATCGGAGGGACGCACGGCTACAAGAAGAGCCACTGGAATCACCCATGTGCCAAGTGGGTCCGCATGTCGCTGACTAACTACGTTTGGCTCTGTACGCTTGGTATGGAGCTCCATCGTGAGTATCAGTATCGCTACCCTGGGCGTGATCACGCATGTGGCCCTCATATTGAGTGGCTCTACGCGAATCCACCTCTTGGCCTGGTAGACCACGGTTGGATCGAGCCGCTGCTTGCCATGCCTGACCAGTATAAATCCGGTGATGCTGTCTCCTCTTATCGGCGATACTATATTGCCGAAAAGAGGGGTTTCGCTAAATACACGGGACGGCACCGACCGCATTGGCTGCCTGCGGCTTAACGCTTGGGTCCGCGTCCTAACGCTTGGGCGAAGTAGGTGAACTAGGGGCTTTGCTCGGGTTTTTACGTTTGAAGACCCGCGGATCGTAAAGATCAAAGACTAGACATCTGATCGCACCACCCGATTTTTCGAATTCACTGACGTCACACTCTACGATCGGTAGACCGGTCAGGATTGTTAGTTGTTCCTTAAAATTGGTGTCAGTCATGATGTGACTGATGATTTTGTCCTGTTCTACAATGACGTTTAGAGCAAATCTGTCTTCGGTATTTGTAGCAGTGACTGTTCCTATCATCTCTCTAAGTCGCGTCACTGTTGCGGGGCTGAAGGCCTTCTCCTGTACTATAGCACCTGTAGGCGAATAGGCTAACACGGCCATGTCCAGATGGTAGAAATCCGGCGACTTCAGTTTCACGCCCAGAACAGTGGGTGGCTCTACACCATAACTGTGATAGACTTCTGATAGTAGGGTGCGAAGGGCAGTTACTGTCTCTTTTGAGGAACGAAATCCGTATCCTACCACCAGGAGCTGACCGCCATCAAACCAGACTGTCTCCGCTTGACCTTCGAATACGATATCTGCTGGTAGGGAGACCGTCTTTACACGAAGATCCTCTAAAATCCACTTGGTATATTTGAGCTCACGCCGGCGACTGTTAAATCGCATATTCGGTAGCACCACAACAGGTTCAGGAAGTCGCGGAAGACTCAGACCCAGCGACGCAACGAAGACCATGTCCGGAATATGCGATTTAGTCTTCAGTTTGAAATACACGTTACGGTATAACTCGTCTATTAGACTGCTATGTTGTTCCGCTACAGTCTGCGGATCGGGTTTGGCAGATAGGTCAATATATGGATTTTGACTTTCCTGAGTTTTTGTGAGTTCAAAGGTGTCTGGGCTCACAGTTATGTGATACATACGCACCCTATTAACTGCTGTAAAAACATTACGACGGGTTTAAGCGGATCCGGGACTAGAATCCTAAGCCGATAGTATAACCGAACCAATTGAGGCCTGCGTCAGGGGTGATTAATTCAATTATATCCGTTTTAAGAGGCGCGATTGAGAGCACGGGTGGAGTGCCGTTACTCCACCTTACTGATGCGGGCCACGTTACAGTACGGTTACCAGCCGCATCTTGATTAATTAGCAATCGTAGTCTATATAGACCTGTTAATGGAAGACCTGTAAAACTCAGACTCGTGACGACGGTTTTCAGTAGTAGGGTCACATTGTTGGCGATCGAGGTATCTATAGCTAGCGAAACTGTAGTTGAGGTGATGGTCTGAAGAGTCTCACTGGGGGCTTTCAAGGAGGGGTTGACAAGTGAGGTCCCATCGAAGGTCAATTTCGGGCTAGCAGCAAAGGCACCTGCAGAGTTATACTGTATCTCTGTAGTGGTACCTGCCGCGGCACCATTTGATAGGGCCGTGCCATTTTGAGTGACTGTCCCCGTCACTTGAATTCCATTCAAAAAACTCACTGTATCCTTCACTTGGATAGGGGAGGTGTCGTATCTGGCAATAGTATTTGCCAAAATCGTCTTACTATCGAATATCACCATCTTCTGGAGATTCTGTATGTTCGCCTGCAAGGTGGCATTATCTGTTCCAACCCCCGTTGCAGAAGTCACCACATTATAGAGTTCACTGATATTTACAACACTTGACATTACTTGTCTAAGGGTGTGAACGATTTAAGCGGAGCACTATAAAAAGACCAGAGAGGTTAGGATGTCGGCTCGGAACGAGCTGGCGAAGTTCTATAAACCATATCTGTCTGACGAAGACGATGACTCTAGTCAGGACTCTTATAGCAGCAGCGACAAGTCCTCTAGCGAAACCGGTTCAGATTCTGAGCCCGATGAGGCACTCGCCCAGACTGTCGCAGCACGTCAGAATCTCTTTATCAGCGACGGTGCTCCTATCTCTTCCGGCAATGATGTCCCACCAGCACCACTGACAAACTCTGCTGTTGCTCTGAAACAGACCAAGACTGCTTTTACGGGCAGCAAAAATACCACAACCATAATGATCAACAGTAGTGATCGTGATACTAATGTCTATCCGCAGCCAACGTTTTTTACACTGCGGTTGCCACGGATCTACCGAAATGTCGTCGGTATCAATGTTACACAGATAAAACTTTTGAGTTCGTTCTACTACTTCTCCGCACAGAAGGCGAACACCAGCGTCACTGTGCTCGAGCTAGATAGGATCAAGAAGGTTAATGGTGTAGACGTATCTAACGCTATTACCGTGTTTATCCGTGACGGCACCTACGACTCAAACAGTCTTGTTACTGAACTCAATTATCAGCTCAATCAGAGTCCTATCTACAATCGTATCACATTTGCTGATTTTATGGCAGGGTTTGTGACAACCGGTGATCTTACCCCGCTCTTTAACGATCCTGGTGATACGACCTATAATCCAGTCACTGGTGTGTTCGAGCCACTCACTGCTAAGTCCCAGATCGTAGGACGCTATTTCAATAATACGAATACCTTAGGCGTACAGTACTACACCAGTACACAGACAAAAGTGGCTTACTATTATGCCATGTTGCGGGATCTGACTATCAGCCAGAGGTCAGTGATCACTCGAGCTCCTGTCTCTCCCTTTGCTAAGAATTGTACAACATATGTCAATACAGGTAATAAGCCCGTATACACCCCTCTGAACTATTACGAAAGTGATCCGGTGGCTCAGGGATATCTCAATGGAGCCTCCTACTATGATCGGATCGTATACGGATTTCAGGGACTTGATGACCCTTATATAGCCTATCTTCTTAAGGACACAAACAATCTGGCTACCCTCACACAGTACAGGACCGATAATTCTTGGGATGGCTTTCTGATCAATAGGTACATCACCTCGTACGATCCTACTGTTGGTCGTGTAACCATATATTCAAATCAACTGAATACCTCCATCACCACTACGCTTAACAACCAATATCAGACTATTCTTCTAAGTGAATTGACTAAACAGGGGATCACTTCAGATCAGGTTGCTGGCCTACAGACTGCAGGAGAGAATCTTAACGGTGTTATCATTGATATGTACAACAAGATTCAGCGGGCCTTCACTAATTTTTTCGCTACTCCATATGGAGAGTATTCAGCATCCTTCTACACCAATCTGACCAACGAGATACAGATCTTTGACGCCAGTGGTAGATACGGCTGGAATCTCACATATACCGGTCTCCCACAGGGGTCAGATAGTGTTGCTACCTATCCTGACGCGTCAGGATACTGGCCACAGATCAAATTCAACCCAAACACAGTAGTAGAGGATGCCGGTGGCGATTATTACTATCCTCTCCCCTGGACTGGGGCTGGCGGCCCCACCGCTAGATATACCTACAGTTCCACACCTCTGGTGGATACAAATGGGTATCTGGCTCTCAACAATGCCAATGAGGAGTTCTTAGGCTATCAGGACATCAGCTTCAATGTCATGCCTACTGCGTACAATAGAGTACATTTCACTAGTAGCTGTCGTCAGCAGATGTTTATCGAGACCATCCCTCCTTTCAAAGACGAGATACCACCGTCTGCACTACCAGCAGAGACGTACTATCTCGATACGGTCAATACCCCCTTCCTCTTTGCCGATGCTGCAGGTACAAACTGTAGATTGGATCCGTCCGCCTCGGATTTTGTCTTTTTCGATGTGTCGCAGAACATGTTCGATGGACCCGATTTCATGCGATATCTGAGCGGATCAACATATGAATTTATGAAGTTTATTCGTGAGACCTCCCCAGTCAATGCTCCCCTAGAGATACCTCCCCCTGGATATATCGGCCTCTACACATTCAGACCACATGTCTTTTTCAGAATCGTACACAGTGGATATCCTGTACCACAGTATTATGAACATAAAACTACCAAATTCAAGTCGGATATCTATATAGAACGCGAAGACGGACAACCGTTTGGTGCCGACCTGGACTTCTATTGGTATAGAAGCCGTGCCGCGTTTATGGCTGACGTAAGCTATAATCTTATAAATATCTATGATAATAATAGCAAGCACTATTTCGAGCATGTTGTCATTCCAGCCGACGTCTCAGGTGTTAAGGTAACTCTAGATTTTCTCTCATTCGAATATTCATATGTATCAATTATCTCGAAGAATCCTGTGGCGAACCTCACGCTAAGGATCTTTGTACTACGGCACGACCCGTACGGTGTCTATACCTATCCTAATACAGCCGATTATAGACTGATGCCGGTTGATTATACGTACCTGGCAAATAAAAGTACGCCAGCAACTAACTTCCCCACCGCTTATAGCTCTCTGTTCAATTCGAGTCTATTTAGAAACACCTATGATCTCAGCGGAGTGAGCAACAATCTGTTAGACCATTTTATTCTGACTACAGATTTCTCACATTACGACCCGTACGATCTGACTGATAATACTACGGTCTCACAGACACCGCTCCGTTTCGTATTTCAATTCAAGACACCTACTATAGGGCCACCTGTAGGGACTGATGCCTGGAGCCAGTATTTCAGTAACGGGTCTTTGAATGCGATTGTTGACATATCCAATGGCAATACATATTACAACTCCACTTCAGCAGCACTGGAGATAGCTAACGGGGGGTTGGGACTGCCTAACGAGTTCGTCTTTGTGAACTGGTTTCGTGCCGGTGCTACCACAAACCTATTTAATTCTGCCATCAGCCCCACTACGGTCCCTGAGCAGACGGTGGCTCCGCTTCCTATAGCAGATAACCCTTTTACTATCTTTTCACCGATCCCCTATAACCCTACTATGTTCCCAAATATTGCGTCTAAATATAAGCTGTCCCCCTTTGTACTCTGTAAAAATGCTACGGGTATTACAACCGATATCTCTTTTAATGATCTCAGTGGAACACTCTCAGACGGAGAGATCTATCTTGGACCTGACCCAGCTGGTGACAACAACATCACTGGTATTATGGGTATCCCCTTTACGCCCCCACGTGGACGATATGTGGTTCCCACTAGAGTGGTACTGAAATATGCCTATATACAACCTTCGTTCGATAACAGTTTAGTGAAAAGAGGACGCGTGAGTCCACTACAGCTCAGCACAGGGGCTGCTTACCGCTATTACAGTCTCTCCTCCGCTGTGACCTATACAGGAGACGTAGTAGGCGATCTGGCTAATTGGGACGATCAGTTCTATCAGAATAGACGCAATCTGATCCTTGGTGTCTTTCGTACACAGGATGTTATTAATAAGGTCGGTAGCAGTATTCAATTAAGCGATGCTCTCAGTACGCTCAGTCTTAAAAAGGTTACACAAATTGGACAGTATTCCTCCAATACGGACCAGACTGTTAAATATACACGCAATCGCACACCCGAATGGGGGACCTACTACGTCTACGAGACGCAGGCCACGGCTAATCAAGTGTGGTATAGTTGGGATCAGACTGTGACCAATGGCAGTGACGCCACAACGGCTACAGCTACAACCCGCTGGGCCGCTGTTGGCTTAGCAAGCGATCTCTCTGGCACACTCTTCACTACAGGTCAAACTTCAGACGGTGACAATATGGCCTATTATAGTGATGTAATTGGCAGTAGTCTCTGTCTCATCCCCTTTACTCCAGTCCTGACAGCCGACGAGGAGGCGACATCGCAAGATCTGAGTCCCGCCGTGTCGCCATTCCCAAAAGACCGCAGTGATCCGACTGCGTGGCAAGTAGGGATGTTCAATGGGTTGACATATACTACGCTCCCCTATCTCCCTGTGATAAAAGGCTCTGTTCTAAATGAGAACCCCTACGTATTTAATGCTGGGTCAGCAGTCTGTATAGAGAACGTTGGTGATGCTGGCGTTATTTTAGGTGATAATACTACTTATTTGGGCTCGGCTGGACCCTTATGTCTGGGTATACGGAGCGACGACGGGCTGGTTGTAAGTCCCAATAATCGTGGGGCGACACTGGTACCGACCTTTTTCAATATCCGGATCAACGTCCGCATCTCTGATGCTAGATACAACCCTCTGGTCGATCTGACTGCGTTTGGTGGTACGGCTGCTGTATTAGAATCCCTGGTAGACACACAGACATATCTCTATGATCTGACCACATCGCCTAAATCGGATTATATCGATATCAGCGGAGGGTGGGGTCAAGAGAAGGCCTCACGATTCGTCCGATTCGATGATGATTCTGGATTCAACTATCTCTCCTATATGCCTTCGCTAAATATCAAAAAGGGTTATAAATACGGTATCAATGTACGCGGTTATGTGCCTACTGTTAAATTTCTGACAGGCGTACGCATAGTCGGTAAAAATTGGACTGATTTTGGTATCGTATCACTCAATGACCTGATTAACGAGATTGCCGAGTTAAATACAAATAATATAACTATAAATAGGGATGGGACCCTATCGAACAATGCTGCACGTATCGCTATGAAATATACCTATGAATATACAATAACCCTCCTCCTCTTTGACGCACAGTTCAAGGGTTCGTTTCTTATGGGCCAAGCGACTATCAATCCCTCTTATCCAGGTGTGACTGTTGTGAGCAATGGGTTTGGGGACTTTATCAACAAATTCATAAATTACAACACACAACTGCAGGCACTAGTAAACGGTATCACTATGGCCTCCGCCGCGGCTCTGGCCGGTGTTAAACAATATATTAGTACTAATTACGCCGATATTCTGCCACCAGTTGTTCTTCAACGGTCGCGTTTCACGGATCCCGTGATGTTCACTCTCCAGTTCCAATCGACCCTTATCGAACCACAGGCTAGCGCATTCG
>Ga0164296_1001374_pt1 | contig 25877 bp, 25 predicted proteins | sample GEODES057metaG_FD_113533 | JGI IMG/M metagenome (GOLD analysis project Ga0164296, IMG submission 113533) | Dystrophic lake water microbial communities from Trout Bog Lake, Wisconsin, USA - GEODES057 metaG | ecosystem: Environmental > Aquatic > Freshwater > Lake | place: USA: Trout Bog Lake...
TCAACATTTTCCAAGATTAGATGGTAGAAAAGACACTGAAAATCAATTTGTAAGATGGCATTGTTATGCTGAACCAAAATTTTATCAAGAAGGCTACAAAGAAATATATACAAACATATTTAACATTCTTAGTAAAACACAAAAAGATACATCTAATCTAGAAAAAAGTTTAGGTGCAAATTTTACAAAAAATAATGATGGTACTTATTCTTTTAAAAATCTAATATTAGATAAAGAAGGTAAACCAACAGGTCAAATAAAAAACTGGTTAGGAATAGATGGTGCTGATGGTCAAGGATATATAATGCATGATTTTTATTGGAGAAATCGCATTTTACGTTCAGACATGGATCCTAAAGATTGGGATTTATTTAAGTATGAGCGTGCATATGAAATTGTAAAAAGAAGTGAATTACCAAAAGATCATCCAGGTTATTTAGATTATCAAAAAACAAAACCTGAATTATATAAACAATCTTTAGAAGATCTAGAAAATTATAAAGATATAGATGCTGTAAAAGGTTCTGAAAAACCTCAGTATTTTGGATATGCTAAAAAAACAGGTATTACTCATACAGTAGCATTAAAAATGTCAGTAAGACCTTTGTCATGGATTGATGTTGAAGGTACTTCAATGGAGAATGTTTATTTAGCGCATCAAAAAGCAAAATCAGATATTTTTGGTTTTGAAAGTGCTCAGAAAATAGGAATTCAAATAAATCAAGACGGTTCATTATTTCCATTTTATAATGAAGATGGAGAATACAACAATCAAGTGCCGGTAGCACAAGATTTGTATCCACAATTTTATGGTAAACAAACAGAAGTTCCTGTTGAAAAAAGGCATGTTGTAGGTAGTCAAGTATTAAAAATAATAATGTCAAATACAGATGAAAAATATAAACCTGTAGTAAAAGATTATATTGATACTTTAAATAAAATGTATGATCTTGCTAAAAAAGATGTTTGTGATACTTTAAGTTTAGAAGTACATACAGATCAAAATGGTGAAGAATATTATTCTACTAAAAATAATGCAAACACATTTATAAAAACACTTGCAGATAAAGCAAATGATTGGGGAATTTCTCAAAATCAAATAGATTCTTTGGCTGCAACAAGAGATCCACAAACAGGAAATTATGTAATAGGTACTAAATTAGATGCCCTTCCTTCTAGAGAAAGAATCGAAAACATGGTTTGGTCTATTATTAATAAAAAACTTGTTAATCGAGAATTATATGGTGTTCCTGCTGTTCAAATATCTTCTTTAGGTACAGAACGCAAAGGATCTACAAGAATGGCATATTGGGATGAATCTAAAAAAGATTATGTTGAATATAAAAAAGAAGACAATAAAAGACTAACTCCTCAAGAAAAAAAGAGTTTAAGAATCATCGCTAATAAAAGTTTAGTTCCTTATATTGAAAATGGTCAGGTAAAATCTCCAAAATGTGTTACAGTATGGCCTTATAAAGAATTTACTCCTGAACAACTTGGTCTTGTTAAAGGAGAAGATAATTTGTGGCGTGATGTGCATGAAAATTTACCAAAAGAATTTTTTGAGGCATTGGGTTTTCGTATACCCACTGCTTCAATGAGTTCTATTGTTCCTCAAGAATATAGTGCTTTCTTTGATTCTAAAACAGGTGATGTTACAACAATTCCTCCGGGAGTAGTTGTTACTTCAGGTTCTGACTTTGATGTGGATAAATTAAATCAAATAATGTCTAAATTTAAAATCAAAGAAAAAAACTATGATTCTGAAGAATTTAGAAATTTAATGATTAAACATCTTGAAGAAAAAAATTATTCTGATCCTGAAGCAGAATTAGAAAAATGGGATACAAAAAACTTAGATAATTTAAATAAATCTTCTTGGACAGATAAAGGTTTTGAAAATTTTGCAGAACAAGGAATTGATTTACCGGGTTCTGTAGAAAGCTATGCAAAAGGTAATGAAAAACTTTTAAAGTTTTTTAAAGATATTAAAGAAGGATTACAAAAATACAATGAACTTTTTCCAAAAAATGCACCACGAATAGAATATGTTTCTGATGAAAACACAATGGATGGTTTACAAAACAGATTGTTAAAAAATATGAGAACATTATTATTAGCACCTGAAAACTATGCTAGTATGATGTCTCCTACTTCTATGGGTGTTTTAACAGAAATGGCAGATTTTGTAGAAAAAAAGAAAGGTATTGTAAACGAAGAAAATAATAAAACAGCGATACAACAGTTAAAAACTTCTCAATATTTAAGACATTTATATCTTACTGCAAAACGATTGGTAGGTATTGGAGCAAGAGGTGTAACAATGCATACAATGTGTCAACAATCTGACGTATATCTTACAGGAAAGTATGATAGTGAAAATTTGCATTTTTTATACGCACCAAGTAAGAAAAAATATATATCAGGACAAAGCAAAGAATCATTAAAAAAAGATATAAATATAATTTTTCCACATGTTAATGAAAACGGAAGAATCAAATTGGGTTCTAAATATGATGTAACAGGAAGATTGATTTCTGTAAGTCTTGATAATGCTGTGCAAGCATCTGTAGACGGTGCTAAAGAACCTGCTTTGGCTAAACTAAATATTAATGATGAAACATTTGCTCCATATCTTTACTTAGTAAATAAAGGTGTTTCTCCTGAAAATCACGCAGCATTATTTTTCCCACAACCTATATTAGTAGATTATGTTAAAAACATTGCTATTAATAATAGATTATTAAATAAGGTAAATGAAGATTCTTTTTACAGAAATCAAATTTTTTGGAAAACTGCTTCACAATATTATGATAACGGTAAAACATGGGATGAATATATTAAACATACAAATGAAGAAGTGTCTTTAAGCAATGAAATAGAAAACACTTCTTACAGAGAAGAAGAACTATTAAAAGAATTAAAATCTCAACTTTGGGAAAGTATTAATACAAAAAACAATACTATTCAATCAATGTTAGATGATATTAATTCTACAAGAGATGATTACAAATCTATTTCAAAAGAAACTTTAATTTCTAATTTGACAAACACTTCAAAAGATAAAAATTGGGATCAATTAAATATGTTGTTTGCTTATGAAGAATATAAAAAGCAATCACAACAAGAATTTAATTTTAACAATCTTATTAACATAGATACACAAAAACCTAAAACATCTGCTTCAGATAGATTTAGACAAAGAAATTATGAAAAAGTAAAAGAACAAGGATTCATAGAACCAGAATCTATTGATTGTTTATTTAACAATACTCAATTAGGAGTTTTACGTAAAAACTTATTGTCTTTACAACCTGTTTTAGAGAATTATTTTATTTCATCAAATTCTGATGCAATAGCTTTAACAGAAAGAATTTTTGATAAAATAGATAATATTTATACAACTTCTGACGAAAAAGAAAGATATATAAATAAATTTTTAAGTTTTAGTATTGCTCGTATTTTGCAAACACATAATACTAACGGAACTACTTTGGCAGAAAATTATGAAAAAATGCTTTTTGGTGAAAATTCAGTTGCAAATATTTTAAAAGAATTGAAAAGCAATCCTAAAGTAATGTCTAATCCAAATGCAAAAGTATTAAAATCGTTACAATATATATTTAATGAAGATCCTTCAAAGCCTTCAGGAATTCGTTTATATAAAGCATCATCTGATAGTTATGAAATAAATGATCTTACAGATTCTTTAATAATGTTGCATGATGCTTTACCACAATCTAAATATAAAGATTGGGTAAAAAATTTAGGTATTTATAGTATTATTCAAAATGGAATGCAAGGAACAAGATCTTCTATTCAAAAGATCTTACCACATGAAATTTATTCTGAAATGGTCGGCAAAATATTAGACACATGGAAAAATAAAATAAAAGATCCTGAAGAATTTCAAAAAGAAATAGAATTAAATTATAAACAATTTCATCAATTAAACTATAACGATCAAACATTAGTTCCAAAATTTACTAAAAAATCAAAATATACTCCTATTGGAGATGGTAGTGTTGTTGCATTTAATTCTGAAAATTCTATAACAAAGAATGATTATATATGTAAGTATGATCTTCGTAAAGAACTTACTACAGAACAAAAAAACAAAAATACAGATGCCGGTGAAGCATATAAAAATTTTGAATTAAAACTATATGAAAAAATTCCTGATCTTGGCACTTCAAGCGTTTATTATAAAAGAATAAATATTCTTGGTGAAAGAGGAATGTTTAACGAAGTATATCCTGAAGATAATACTAAATCTTTAGTAGAAAAAAATAGTTATTTTGATGAAAATAATCCTAGAATAACAGCTATAATTGATTCTTTAAAAGAAAGAATAAATAAAGAAAAAGCATTACAAATAACTCCAAAAGTTACTGAAAATGTTGTACCTTCGCAACAAAGTCAAAAAATGAAAAATCACGCAATGTCCTATAAAATGGCTGCTTCTGAAAATCTTATAGGTAGAGACACTTCTACTGTAGAACTTACTGAACAAGGTAAAAGAACAGCTACTACAAGGAGTTTTCCATTAGGTAAAGTAGGGGATATAATAACTTTTGAAAACAGACCTGCTCAATACAGGATTACAGGAGTGCATCGATTAACCAAAGAAGATGTTACTAACCCAGAGTTTATAAAACAATGGTCTCAAAAAGAACAATGGACACCAGAACATTTTCAAAAAGTATTAGGCGGTTCTACAGTTCATATAGGTAGTTATCAGACAAGTTTTGAAAGAGTTAATGTACCTTCGCAACCTATGGAAAAACAATCTATATCTGCTACAAAAACAACAATAGATGATAATAATTTAAAAAAGATTTATGATGAAAAATATAAAAACGAACAAAATCCAAAATCTTTTGAAGAATTCAAACAAAAAGCAATAGAATTACACAATGCTTTACAAAAAACAAATGAACCAATAGAAAATATTTTAGAAAAAATTAAAACTTGTATATAATGGGTTGTCCTGTAAAAAACAAAGAATATTTAGATCTTGAAAATAGTTTAGGTGAAGGAAATGCACTTGCAGCATGGCATCTTAATGGAGAAAAAACACCTACTTTAGATCAAGCAAATAAATTACTTGATTCAAAAAAACTAAATGTTATTCATCATGGAGAAACATTAGAAGATATACAAGATAAAAATTCAGGTGATAATCCAATTGGTCTTGCACCAAAAGGTATAAAAGAAACTACTGAAACAGCAAAAACAGAAGATGCAAAACAATTAAGAACAATTTATAGTTCTCCAACAGTTCGTGCACAAGAAACAGCAGAAATATTAAAAAAATATAATGGTGCAAATGTTGTTACAGTAGAAGGATTAAAACCTTGGAATTTAGGTAAATTTCAAAGCAGACCTACTAAAGAATTTCCTGAAAAATTTTATGTTAAAAATCCTGATATACAAGTGCCCAGTGGAGAATCTTTTAATGAATTTTATAACAGATTTACAAATGCTGTACAGAGTTTAAGAAATATTGCTACAGATGAGGCAATTCTTACCCACTCAAAAGGAATAAATATTTTACGTGCTTTAGAATCAAATTATGGTGATTTTAAACCTGAAGATTATTTTAAACATGCTTTAAATGCTGATTCTCAAGATCAATTTTTAAACATAAAACAATTTAATCAAGGTTCGGATAATGATTTAAAAATAGATCAAAAAAGAGATACTAATACTATTTATCATCAATTAACTTCAGATCAAATTCAAAATGTAGATAAAGATTTAAATAACACTATAATTAAGTTTTTAGAACCTTTTGGAATAAAAATACAAGATATTGATGATTTTAAACAAAGATTTGGGTTAGATAGTTTTGGTGTTGCAGATGTTTTAAATAAAATCATATATCTTAATAAAAATAATCCTGCAAAATTAGATACTATTCCACATGAAGCAGCGCATATTATAACAATGTTAATGGGAGAAAATCATTTTGTTTTAAATGAATTAATGAAGAATATTCATTTGTGGTCTGGTTATGAAAATATTAAAGATCAATATGGAGATTTATATTCTGATGAACAACATGTTCGTAAAGAAGCTGTTGATCAGTTAATAGCAAAATGTATTGTAGATAAATGGCAAATAAAAAAAGATGAAAAAAACGCATCTCTTTTACAAAGAATTATAAACAAAATAAAAGAATTCTTTGATAGTTTTACAAACAGAAATTCTCTTGAAGCTAAAGCAGGTTCAATTGCAGAATCAATATTAAAAGGTGATCGTTCAATTATTGATAATAAGAATATAGAAGATTTAAAACCAAATGATATAGAAGAAGATCCTTCACAATATTTATATCATCAAGTATTTACAGACGTATTTCAAAACAAAGGAAGATTTAAATATAAAAATACAGTACCTATAACACCTGAAGATTCTATAAATAAAATATTAAAAGAACAAAAAAATCTACATTTAGATGATAGTATTATTGATGATCCTAAAGATAAACTTTTTGGTCAAAGAAGGCATACTTATTCGGAAGATGTAAATGGTGAAAAAAAACATTTTGCTTCTTCAGTAACATCTACTATAGATAAACCTTTTAGAGCAAAAGAAAATCCTGAATTAGTACAAAAAAACTTAGATATTGCACAAGCAGGTACAGACATACACAAAGATATAGAAAACTTATTAAGATCATATTTAAATCCTGATGGTACTATAAGAAAAAATGGTCAAATAGAACCTTTAGAAAGAATAAGTCCTGAAGAAACCTATTATAAATTAGCTAATTTTGTACATGAAATCATAGAACATTATAAAAATGAAGATGTTATAATAATTCCTGAAGCAAAAATTGCAGATAGAGATTATTTTGATGAAAAAAAGAAAAATGATTTTTCTAAAGGATTTGGTTTAGCTGGTACAATAGACTTACTTGTTATTTATAAAGATGGTTCTTATGATAAATATGATTGGAAATCTATAGCAAGTCTTTCCAAAGAAGGTTTGGATGAAGGTCGTAAAAAATCTTTTACTGAACAATCTAATAAATTAGCAGATATTTTAGCTAAAACTTATGGTCTTAAAGATAGGAGAGTTGACTTAATGGTACCTTTAAAATTGGAAGGAGAACATGTTGATGATGAAAATGGTGTTGCAAGATTTATACCAAAAGATATTAAAATATCTTCTTTTAATTTTGAAAATCTTGAAGATGAAGATGCTTATTTAAGACCACATATTGTGCATTTTTATCAAAGTGATAATGAACAAATACAACAAACACTTGACAAATTAAATAATTTGTATAAACAACAAGTACGTAATTTTAATAAAATGTCTAATAGTGAAAAAACAGCTATTGAAATACGTGCAAAAAAAATACAAAATGCTGCTTATAAGATTGCTTTTAGAAAAGATCTTAGTGGTTTAACAGATTATATTTATTCAGAATTACAAAATGCAGCAGCATCAATAGAAAAATTAAATAAAGGTGATAAAGATATAAATCTTTCAAGATTAATTGAAAGAATGAGAGCTATTCAAACTTTTGAAAAAGATTCTTTAAATAAGCAATATTTAGAACAATTAAAAGATAGTTCTTATACAGCAGAAGAATTAAATATTATTAAGAATAGAAAAAGCACTTTAGATGAATACGTTGGTAGGGCTGCTCGTGCAGAAAAATATTTAATAGAAGCTGCCATAAAAGAAACTCAAAAATTATCAAATCTTGCAAATTTAGGAAATATTACTACTCCTGAACAACAGTTGGATTTTACTCAAAGATGGGCTACTACACAAAGTCAAACTCAAATGAGAACTACTCAATTATTTACAAGATTATATTTTCAAGCAATAGAAACTTCTCGTGCAAATCAAGAAAAAGAATCACAACCTTTTATACAAAATGCAAAAGAAATAAAAGAAAAATATACAAACCCTATTAAAGTATTTAAAGAAAAACTTTTAAGAAAAGATTATAAGGGAAATTATCTTCTTATAAACAATTTTACAAAAGAATTTTTTAAAGCCAAAAAAGAAATGGCTTCTATGCCAACAGACATAATGAAGTCTTGGTATGAAAATAATACTGTTTTTGATAGAACTCGTTACGAAAATGATTTAAATAAAAAACAAACATCTTTAAAAGAAATGGTTGATTCAAATCAAATTACAAAAGATGAAATGGATCAAGAGTTAGAATTATTTGTTAACAAATACGATGTTGGTAAAAATTTTGAAAATCCAGAGGCTATAAGAAATGGCGCATATGGTAATAAATATTTAATAGGTAATGAGAAATGGTATTCTGAAGAATATAAAGAAATACTAAAAACTCCAGAATTACTTTCTTTATATAATAATATGATTGCTTTTAATAAATCTCTTGCGCAAGAAGGTTTAATAGAAGATCATCAAATATATACATTTTTTCCTTCTGTTAGTACAAAAATGATGGAAGCAAAAATGCAAGGAGAAAATATAAATGCTGTAGATAGAGTATGGGAAAAATTATCTAATTCCAATCAAGAATTAAATAACAAAAAAGATGTAAATCCTTTAACAAATGAAGAATGGCGTGAATTAAAAATGCCTTTTTTACATGCTTCAGATGACGCTTCGTCACAAAATGTAGACATTACAAAAGTATATACTCAAACAATTGAATCTTTTGAAAAATATAAAGCATTAAAAAATATAGAAAATAATGTAGAAAAAATTATTATTACTGAAGAAAATAAAAATGTATTAGTTCCTTCTAAGGGAGATGCGCCTAGTCAAGAAGCATTTAATAAAACTAATGCTGCTCTATTAAAAGAACTTGTAGATTTACAAATGTATGGTAAAGTACAAGATTTTGACAATTCAATAGATATAGCACCTCAAATAAATAAAGTTATATCTAAAATACCTATTGTAAATAAATTAGTGCATTTAGATGAAAATAGAAAATTGTCAACTCAAAAATTAATAAATTCTGCTATTCAGTATAATACTGTTGTTGGTCTTGCCTTTAGAATAAAATCAATATTGTCAAACATTGTTGGTGGTGAAGGTAACATTAGTTTTCAAGGTAAATCAGGTTTGTATTTCAACGATAGAATGATCAAAAATACTTACATGAAATTAGCTACAAATGATTCAAAAATGAAAGCAGCCATAAAGTATTTTGATTTTCGCATGGAAAGTCATCTTGGAAAAGAATTATCTAAAGAAGCACAAACTACAAAAAAAATACCAAATCCAACAGATATACTTTTAATCGGTCATAGAAAAGGAGATGAATTGGTTGAAAATCATGTTGGTGGTTCTATATTACAAATGTATAAATTAGATGATTCAGGAAATATTGTAAATATACGACAAGAAATTTTGCATAAACTTTCTGCTGAAAATAAAACTATTTCTGATAAAGATCTTTTAGAAGCGGTTACTGAAGAAAGTAAAAAAAGTTCATTATATGCAACAATGAAATTAGATAAAGACAATAATCCTTATTGGGAAGATTCTAAAGGAAATAAAATAGATTTAGATAAAATTCCAACAGACAAAGATGGTAATCCTACAGCAATAGAATCTCCATACACCCAAATGCGTAGAACAGCATTACAAGTTACTTATAAAGTATTGGGTAACATGAATCCTGAAGATAGATCTGGTATGCATACTTTATCTGTAATGAAAGCTTTTACAAGTTTTCGTAACTGGATACCCGGTCAGGTAGAATCAAGAACAGGTAAATGGAAATATGAATCTGCTACAGATACTTATTCTGTAGGTAGATGGCGTGAATTTTTTAATAATTTCTTTAGTGGTGAAGGCATCGGTGGATTTATGAAACATCAACTTTTATTAAGTTCTTTATTAGGCTCTGAAATAACAAATCCCGGTATAAGAGAAGCTGCTTATCGTAGATATGATCAAATTAAAGCAGATTTTGCAAAAAGAGGTCAAGATTTTCATATGTCAAAAGAAGAGTATTTTCATCAATCAGTTGGAATTATTAAATCAATGATGCGTGAAACAATGATTACAGCAGGTACATTGAGTTTGATGTTATTATCAGCATCTATTGCAAAACAAGTGCAAGATAAAAATGAAAGAGCACGACTTAATTTTGCTCATAAATCATTTGCAAAATTCTATAATGAGTTTTCATTTTATTATGATCCACGAGAATTTGAACAGTTATTTAATAATACCATACCAGCAATAGGACTTTTGAAAAACTTTAGGAACTTAATGACTAATGAATTTCAAGAAATATATGGTTCTGTAACAGGAAATAAATCCATGCTTAAATCAGCACATCCTACAAGAGAAGCTATTAAATTTATACCTGGTGCAAGTTCAATGGCTGAAATAATCTCTTTGTTTGATGAGGATTTTAGAAAATATATGGGTTATTCAGGAAATGTTGCAGGATATTTCTAAAAAATTTGGATAATTAATTTTAATCTTTTATCTTTGTAAAAAATTTATAAAAAAATGACAATTACAGATCTAAACAATGCTCTTAGTGCATTACAGACAGCACTTACAAATGCTCAAAATGAAATTGCAAATTTGCAATCAAACACTATTGTTTTGTCTCAAACAGAATCACAAAACATAGTAACAAGTATTGAAAACATAACAACAGGTATCAATACTATTACAACACAAGTAACTAATATTGTTACACCACCAACAGCGTAATTAACTACTTAAACCAATTAAAAAATGTCAGTAAGTACAAAAACAATGATGATTACAAGGTGTGAAACACGTTTACGTGATAATTCCACTTTACCAAGTTTTCGGATGATTCCAATTCATCACGATTGTCCTTTTCTTATGGCTGAATTTGATCCGACTAATTCACGTCTGGTAATTTTACATAAAGAAAAGAAAGAAGAGTTGCAAGCAATTCCTGCAATAAATGATTCAGGAGAATTTAAAAAAACAAAAACTGGTGCAACAGTTGTAGAACGAAGAACTATTCCAGAATGGTTTGAACTTCATATTTCAGATAATGAAGGAATAATAGATTTTATTAAGCATATGGCTATTAATCATGAAAATGGTAATTTGTATATGCCTTATATTTCTAAAATTCAACCTATCTCTAAAGGGATGGAAACACCACCTACAATTATTAAACCTTAATTTACAAAAACAATAAAGGGGCTTAAACGCCCCTTTTTTTATTTAAACATTTTTAGTATATTATATTATGAACAATACAACAAACATAATTTTAAAAAATTATAAGATCATTATATGGACTATTTTGATCATTTTTTTGACATTAACGGCAACTTTGCATTTAAAACCAGTCAATAAAATACAATCAATAACCACTTCAGCACATGATACTGTTATTGTTAAAAAAGATGCAAAAGGAAATGAATACGATCAAATAAATGAAAAATCATATTCTAAAGAAGACTTTAAAAAATATACAGACTCTGTAAAAAAAGTGTATAATGTTTCTAAAGTAGACGGTGTAGTTGTTTATGTAGATCGTGCAAAAATTGTACATGACACCGTAAAAATAACAATAGATTCAATAAATCACGAAATCTATGTAATAGATTCAAATAAATATTATATTAACTCTTTTTACGGAAATATCAAACAAGATACAGGTGTATTTAACTTAAAAATAGTTCCCGATACGGTACAATTAGTTTTTGGTAAAAAAACACATTTTTTAAAACCAACTGAAAATATCATAGATATGACACACACTAATAAGTTCATAAATACTTCTTTAGCAAATGCGTATACAATAAATGAACCAAAACCTATTTTAGATCTAGATGCTTTTGTAGGAATAAACCCTTTTAATCAAAAACCTGTATTTGGTATAGGAATTGGATTTCATATACTAAATGTCTATAGTAAGAAGTAATTTGGAAAATAAAAAAATAATTTGTATATTATAGTATAAAGTTAATTTTATGCCTAATAACTCATGTTTACAATATTTTGCTAAAAAAGATGCAATTGGATTTCCAATTGTAGGAACTTTACAAGGATTTAATCCTAATGTAAGCCTTCCTTGTGCAAATAAAGGTTGTGATTGGATAGCAATAGTTCCAAATCCTGTTCAACCAGCAGGTACTTCATCTATATGTTTGCACCCAAATAATTTGCGATATTTTTATCGTGTAGATCGAGGCAAACCACAACAAGTAGTTCCTAACTCACTTATATCATCTTATAATTTTCCTACAACTCCTACTGATGGATGTTGGCGAGAATTTCATAAATGGTGTTAACATTTTAATAACAATATTTAAATCCCACCTCAAATCATCTAATGAATTCTCATTAGAAAGATTTAAAAAAGCCCTCACAAAATTTATTTGGAGGGCTTAATTTTTTTATTTATTTTTGTAAAAAATAATAAATTATGTCAGAAAATTTAGAAAAAGTCCCTTCTCTTAAAAGAGATGCTTCGGTAGAAGTTGTATTAAATTATAATGATGCCGGTGCTATTGCACAAGCTATAATCATTATAACAAACAATTGGAAAAAATACTGTCCTGAAAAAATTGAATTGTTCAAAAAACAATTAGAAGAAAAAACTCCTTTTACAGACATTGAATACCATTGTTACATGATACTGGATCTTCTTTATAGAAGAATTTTAAAAACTGCTGTAGATTCAAATCAAGCAGACTTTATTGATGTAAAAGAAGCTTTTAATCCTTTAAGTTAATTTTCATTAAAAATGTAATCGTTAAGAGAATCCTCTATAGGGTTCTCTTTTTGTTTTCCGTCATCTAAAGATGAGTTATAAAAAGCATCGTCTATATTTTCTCCGTGATCATCTGCCATTAGATCTTGAATTTCTAAATCAAACTCATCGTCTGTAAGATCAATCATCATTATTGCAGGAATTTCTATTGTTTTGCCACTCGGTAATTGAAAAAGCATGTTATATGTTTTATATTAAAAAATTGTGTTTACAACACAAATATATAACATCTTTTTCAATTTACCAAATGTTTTATTAAAAATAATTCAAAGCTTTAGATATTATAGGTAGATTTTCTATAAATATCTTTTGGTTTATCTTCCAAAAGATTCAGTTCATATATAATCTCTCTAATAGATTTTAAAATGTTTTACATTTTTTTATTTTATGCATTATAAATATTGTAAATCACGTAATGTTTTTTCACGTAAAGCATCTTCTTCAGCTTCAAATCCATTTGAATTTGTTCTTGCATAAGAAAAAGCACCTATTTTTTCTAAAATTTCTGTAAATTTTACTTTGTTTGCAGTCCATCTAGAAGTATGTAATGAAATCAATAATGACTCAAGTATAGTATATTTTTCTTTACAGGTAAGTATTTTATTGTCTACTAAATATGCATCTGTTTTACATTTTGGGCAAATATAACATTTTTGCCGATCTTGTTCATCATCTTCTATATCATAATCAAATAACAATTCTAATAAATTAGTATCTTCAGAATAGTCAATACTTTTATGACTTGGATTTAAATCTATATAATTATTTTCACAATAATTGCAATGACATATATACATATAATATTATTTATTAGTTGAACCAAAACCACCTTTTCTATCTCCTATTTCATTTAAATTTTCAGTTTCAATAAATAATATAGGAATTACTTTTTCTAAATATACTTGCCCTATTCTATCTCCTAATTTAAAAGGAAACTGAGGATAAATAAATTCACCGGTTTCAATATTTACTTTTTCTGGTAATGCTCTAAAACGATATTGATATTCTAAAAAATAATCGCTATCACCTAAACCAGGAGAATTTTGTAAAATCCATTTTGTTTTTGTTAAAGAACTTCTTGGTACAAGAGTTAATTTATAACCTAAAGGAAGTTCTAAAGCAAAGCCTAATTTACAAATAACAAAATCTTTTTCTGTTTGTTCAATTTCAGTTACTGTTACATCCCAACCACCAGCAAACATTGTTGCTTTTTCAGGAGTTGTTGCATTTTTATGCAATTTTTTTATTTTTACTATCATAATTTTTTTGTCATTAAAGCTATTTTAGAATTTTCAGTTAAAGGCGTGTTTTCAAAAAACTTAATGTCTTTTACCAAATATTCTTTATTGTTGTATTTAAATATTTTATTTACTAATTTATGAATTAGCTCAACAGTTGTTATTGGAAAATTATTTTCTTTTAAATTAACAATTAACATTGTTCCAAATTCTGTAGTTTTAATTTTGTTTTCTACTTTTAATGTGTGCATAAAGATAAAAAAGGGAGTATATTTCAACTCCCTGTTTAGTTTGTTATTTAACTTCACATCCAGCACCGCCAGCGCAAGCAATCTCTCCTTTAAGATCAGTATTATCTATCAATTCTATTATTTGAGAAAGATCTATTTTATGCAAATGCGTTACCATTTCTTCATATTTTTCTTTAGTACAATCTTCAAAAGGAGCTTGTATATAAGTACCTCCATCATAAGGTAAAACAGAAAGACCGTTGTAATAATTTCTATTTTCCCACATCCATTCACCAACATCTTTCCATTGATCAGATTTTATAGAGATTGTGGCACTAATATTATTAGTATTAGAACCTGAACGATGTCCAACGCTTATCCAATTAATATAAAAACGTTTTATTCTTTCTAAGAAATCAAAAGGTGATTCTGTTCTAAAAATTGCATTTTCTGGTGCTTTTTGTGGAATACAAATAATTGCTGTATCATGTGGTCTAAAATAATCATCTTCTAAAAGTTCTGGATGATGAATTAAAAGATGAGTATAAATAGCCTCGTTTTTACCAACACGTATTCTTCTAATATAATAATCATTATGCCAGCCATGTATTCCTGAAGAAGTACCTAAAGCTAAAGAAGCTGTACCTTCTGGTTTTATAGTAGTACATCTTGCAGCAGAATGAATACCAATTTGATCAGATACTATTTTATTTGTTATACGAACAATATCTGCTGCTCTTTTAACATCATATTGATCAATATTTCCAGAAGCAATTCCTGTCATACTAACACCAATAAGAGCTTCTTTTTCAGTAGTTTTTTGCCATATAGGACGCAAGTAATGAAAATTAGTATAAGAAGCTTGTAAAGTACCTATAAATGCTGCTGCTGCACACCGATCATCCAAATCATCCTGTGAAGAAATATCTGAAACATTTACTGTAGTAAGATTACAAAATTGATAAGGTCTTAAAGCAATTTCACAACAAGGATTTGCACCAAAATCTTTATCATTAGAAAAATATATTCCTGGCTCACCTGCACCAGATAATTCTACTCTTTTCCAAAGATCTAAAAAGAAATCTTTAGTTATTTTATGTCTAATAAGAACAGCAGAATTATTTGCACGACCTCTCTGAGGGTTTAATTCCCACCAATTACCTGATTTACAAGAAATCATTTGATCATCATCTGCTGAAAATAAAGATATTAAAGCTGCTCTACGAATACCACCTGCTAATACTGCGTCAGCAATGTGACATATTATGTCATGTATCTCTAAAGAACTTAATTTATCCCCATCTTTTTTAAGATCTAAAATACCTTGAAGTTTTACAATACATTCTTTTAATGGTTGTGGACCAGGTGCTTTACCACCAGAAGTAATTAATAAAGATCCTTTAGGACGAATATCTGAAAAATCAAAATTAATTGTTGATCCACCATAAAAATAAGACTTTATTAATATTTTTATTGCATCTGACCAACCTTCAATAGAATCTCCAATAAGATACCTTTTTATACGATTTGGATTCGGTTTTTTTATTTCAGGCAATTTTTCAATATGATGAAATTGTACTGAATATCCAACACCTGTTCCACTTAAAAGCAAAAACATGATTTCATTAAAGCATCGCCAATCATCAATTGGAAGAAAACTACAATTAAAAATTCTAACAGGATTTATCTCAATAGGTTTTCCTGCAAATTGTAAACTTCGCATCGAAGGTAATACTTTTTTTGCATAAACATATTTATATACTTTTCGTATATCTGTTTCTAATTGTGGAAACTTTTTGATATGCATTTCTTTGTTTCTATCAACTAATTCCCTCCAAGTTTCTCTTCTTTTTAAATCAGGAAGATATTTGGCATATTTCATATATACCGTAATATCACTTAAAATTTGACTTGATAATTCCATTTTTATTTATTTAGTTAGCAAAGTTACAAAAATTTTTTATTTTACAAGCTCTTGTAAACTGTAAATTCTTTTAGATCCTACATTATATCTTTGATTATGTTGAGCATCCATAAGATAAGTATAAATACCTGCTTTATTTAACTCTACAAAATTTTTAAAAGAATCATCTACAAACCAATCTAATTTTTGTTCTTTTGCTATATCAACTTTACTTTGACCAATACCTAGTGTAAATACAGGTGCAACAGGATATTTATTCATATCCAACCATTTCTCAGTCCATTCATTAGGAATACCTCTGGCTGTAATATAACAAGTAGGTTCAAAAGGAATATCTTTTGGTTTTATTTTTACAGGAATACTTAACCAAAAATCTTTATTATCTTGCAATTGTTCAAATTTTGATTTTATATCTCTGTCAAAATTCCATGTTTCAGGAATATCTAATTGAAAATGATTACACCAATGACTGATCCAATCAGCAAGAACACAATCAATATCAAGTCCTATTCTTTTTTGAAAGAAATAGTTATGTGTTCTGTTATCTAATTCTGGGTGCGATTTATAATATGTTAAAAGAAACGCAATGTTTGTCGCAGCATGTTCAAGATGATATAATCCTGATTCAGAATCAGTATCTTCTCCTTTTTTAAACGCATTTAAATGCCTTTCTAAAGAAGCCACTACATCCATCCATTTCATTCCTTTACGCCAATTATTACTACCATCAGTAATAACATTTCCTTGTTCGTCTTTAACAGTGTATTTGTTAGCACCATATGAAAGAACTTTTGCCACACCTTCTATTAATTCGTGTGGCACTAGTTCCATTCTTATTTTTCCTTGATTATATCGTAATGCTTGTTCCATTATTGTTGATTATATTTTGTAAATAAAAATTCTTTTTCATAATAGTCTAAATCAACCCATGTTTCCATAATACCTCTCATATCAGTAATATTTGCATCTTTTATTATTTTTATTTTTTCAGAAGCAGGTAAATTGTCAAACCAACAGTTAAATTCATTATCATCTTGTATAACATATTCTTCGTTTTCATCAGACCATTCATTTTCACTAATTAAATATCCAACTCTGTTTACAATATAAAATCCTGCAACTATACCAAACCAACCATTATTATTATCAATAAGAGTCCATATTTTTTTAGGACTTTTTGCAAGCACCTCTTTTACTCGTTCAAATTCTTCACCATATGTTTCATACATACAACCTTCAAAAGGAGCTAAATCTTCAATAGTTGTTTGATCATTATCTTCTTGTTTTGATAACTCTTTTTGTAATACTTGATTATATTCAATATTGTATTTATTAAAAAAATCAGTTTCAGTCAATACTTTTTTATTTGTTTTCATTTTGCGTTTTTTAGACTTTTTATATAAGCACGTATAGCCTCTTCATATATATCAACATAATAGCTATTTCTAACTTCAGTAGCTTTATTTATTGATCCTAACATTTCATTAGTAAATAAATTTTTAACAGATTCAGACCATTCAGGACTATATCTTGTAACTATCATATCTAATTCATTTGCAAGTAATATTTTATCAGAACTATGATAATTAGGAAAATATTTTTCAACAAAATCCCAAGGATTTTTCATAAAAGCATCATCATTTACAAACTCAATACCTATATCCTCTCCTAATTCAACAGCTTTTACTTTTACAGCTTCTTCTACCATTTTTTGATCGTAATCTGCTACTAATAATCTACATGTCATTTCTAATGCTTCATGTACTGAACTTTCATCTGAAAACTCTGCTGAGTATTCATTGTCATAATGTTTTACTGTTATTTTCATTTGTAAAAATTTATATGTGGTTTTAAAGTTTCTTCCTCACCTACATTATATTTATCATCTCCATATACACTCATTTTTCTTCTGTTTTTGGTCTGTATTTTTCACAATAATATTCAACGTCACTCCATCCTATACCATAATCAGCATCATGATGTTTTATCATATCTTCTAATACTTCTTGCGCTAATTCTTTTGACATTTCATACGGTGTACTAAGATTATTTGCAGCACAAATCTGCATATCTTCTACTGACCATAAAATAGCCCCTTTTAACAATTGTTCGTGCTCTTTTACAAGATTCAAGATATTTTGAACTAATAGATCATCACAATCATAAGCGTCAAGCAACTCTTCCATATTGGTTAATAAATCACTATACATTTTTTATTTTATAAATTTTAAGGAATAAATAAAATTGTAGGATTATTTTTATGAATGTCAATAGTATGATTTATTTCTGAGAATTCTTGCATATTAAACGGTTTTGAAATAATGTGTACACCATTTTTAGTAGGCAATATTGTATATATTTTATTTTGCCTTCTATTGGGTTCACAATTATTTATATCATTACAAACACGATTAACAAACAGGTCGTCTTTAATATCAATATCTATTATCCATTTTGTATCTGGTTCATTTGAAAATTGTCCTGCTACTGAATCATATGCACTTTTAACAGATTTAAAATCTTTATTTAAAATTTGATCTGTAACTTTTTTAAGCATTTGATATGCACATTTTTCAAATGAACGTCTATTAAGATTAATATATCCTCTTGCATTATGAAAAGTACATAAAGCAATAATTTCAGGCATACATTTTTCTAAATGCTCAATAGATCTGATATAATAAGTTTTTACTATATACGATTTTGATCCTAATTCAGGATGTTCTTTTTTTCGTTTACAGATTTGACAATGCCAAAAGTCATCTTCACTTTTTGCATTTATAAATTGTTTTATTTGTTCAAAATTATTTATCATCTTCTATTGTTTTTTCAATTATTTCAATTTGTTTAGGAGACATTTCTAATCCTTTATATTTATCAAAATTAGTTTTGAAATACTTTTTTATCAACATTAATTTAGTATGCTGTCTACTTATTTCTTGTTTTTGATTTTTTACTTTGTCTTCTAATTCGGCAAGTTCTGATTTTAAAAAGCCAATTTTAAAATCTTTATTTTTTAAAACTTCAAAAAGATAAGCTATTGATTCATCTTTTGAATATGTTCTATGAATTTTTAATAATATACTGTCTTGATTATTCATGAAGTATTTTCTAATATTTTTAACATTTGTTTTATTGCATATTTTTCTGCATCAATTCTATTTTCAAAAGAATCAATCATTAATCCATTTAATTCAACTAAATAGTTAGATCCGTTAAAATCTGTAATTATGTTTATAAATAATTTATGTGTATCTAAGAAATAAATGATTGCAGAATGTGAATAATTATCTGAACATTCTTTAAATAGGAAATCCTTAAATAAGTTATAACTTTTAGGATATTCTGTTTCAATTTCATTTATTTCTATCATTATAAGGTATTGTCTTTAACACCAACTTTATTTAAAACACTTTTGCGCAACGATAAATAAAAATCAGGAGTATCTTCAAGCATTTGATTAAACACTTCTATATCATACTTATTACCATCATAAGTAATGATTTTTCCCCATTTTTTTATTATTTCTAAATCACTTGCAACTTTAATTAACTCGTTTATTTTGTCTATTCCTTTACCATACAAAATATTGAATTCACATGTTCTAAATGGAGGGCTTACTTTAGATTTAATAACTTTTACTTTTGTTAGATTTCCTGATACAAGATCTCCTTCAAAAACACTATTGTCTTTAGTAGTGCTTCTTGTTACTTCTAATCTTACTGAAGAATAAAATTTTAAAGCATTTCCACCAGTAGTAACATCAGGATTACCATAAGTAACACCAATTTTTTCTCGTAATTGATTAATAAATATTACAAGAGTATTTGTTTTCTTTACAATAGGAGTTAATTTTCTACAAGCTTGACTCATTAATTGTGCATGTTTACCCATAGCAGATTCACCCATTTCACGCTCTATTTCTGATTTTGGTACTAATGCTGCAACAGAATCTATTAATACAACATCAAAAGCACCTGTAGAAATCATTCTATCAGCAATTTCCAATCCTTGATCACCATAATCAGGCTGATTTAATTCAAGTCTATCTAAATTTAAACCTAAAGATTCTGCATAAAATCCATCAAAAGATTGTTCAGCATCTATTACAGCACACAGACCATCTTTTTTTTGTGCTTCAACCATAGTATGTATTGATAATGTGGTTTTTCCGCAACTTTCTTTTCCGTAAACTTCAACAATTCTACCTCTAGGCAACCCACCTATACCTAATGCAATATCTAATCCTAAAGAACCTGTAGAAATAGCATCTACTTGTTTAGGAGCATCTTTTAAAGATACTACTGTTCCATCACCATAGTCTTTATTAATTTTTTGCTTTTCCGCAGCAACTAACTTTAATTTTTCTTCTATAGTCATAAATACAAAATTATAAAAAAATTTGAAAAATAAAAAATAAATTTTATCTTTGTAAAAACTTAATAAAATGACACCGTTAATAGAACAAATACCAGTATTAGATGAAAATCAAACTTTTGAATTGACTTCATATGAATTTGAAAAAATAATTGATTTTTATGCAAAACAAAATGAATTTAATTTGCTTATTACAAATCTTATTTCTAAATTTATAGATCAAAAAAAAATAAGAATGATTTATCATGATAACAAAGGCAATCAATTAACAGAAACACAAGTATTAGAATTAATACAAAAACAAGTAAATGAAATAAATAATGTTTCTTTTATAAAAGAGCCTGATATTTAATAAAAAAGGGAGTTTTTACACTCCCTTTTATTTAATCTTCATCGTCTTCATAATCGTCTTCATCTTCTTCAATATCGTCATTTTCATAATCACTATCTTCATTATTTGATTGATTTTCTATCATTGCATCAAAACTAATTGGTTGAAGAAATTGATTGCGATATATTGAATACTCAGATGTTATAAAATTTCTTCGTCTTTCAGGTATTGGTAAAGATTCTTGATTTTCTGTAGAAACATTTACAACATTGTGTTTTATAAAATCTTGCAAACTTATTGTCAAATTATCAAGATTAAACACACTTAATTTTGTATAAAACGAATCTATAATGTTTAACAAATATGATTCAAAAGGATCTTTTAACCATATTTCACCTAAAGGGTCTATATTAAAAATTTCTGGATTTTCATCTACATTTAATATTCCATATTCAGCTTCAAATTGTTGTGTTGCAAGAACATGTATAATATCATTTAAAGACACAAGATTATTTGTTGTTGTTTTACTATTATATTTCCAATTAATTTCTTTTTTAATTTCTACATCAAACATTGATGCATCAAAATTTTTAAAGTTATTATTTATATGTTCATCTATACAAGATACTAAATCTTGTCTTGCATTTTTTACAGCTAATTTTTCAACAATATCCTTATTTTTACCTAACATTGATGAAGGATAAGTAAATTCTTTAAATATTTTTACTTTATAAATAGTACTCATTTTTTTGTTTGTTTTAAATTGTTTTATATCTATAAACTTCTTCTTTTGGATAAATTTTATCCCAGATTTCATCCCAATTTTCCATATCACTTAGTAATTCATTATAAGCATCCATGTCAATAATTTTTCCTTCTGCGTTTTGTATGGAAAAATGTTTTGCTACTTGTTCTTTTCTATATGTAGATTTGTTTATTACACCCCACATTAAAGATTCTACAGACTTATTTGTATTATCTACAGTTAATTTTGGAAATTTATTTCGATATTCTTTAGAAAATTTTGAATATTTTGCACCTTTAAAATTATAATAAACATCATGAAATTGTTTAGGAACTTCAAAAACATACATTACCAAATTATGATCTTCATTTGTTCCTACACTATAATCACAAACAAAAAATTTAGAATCTTTAAAAGATTTGATTAGATCTTTATAAGAAGATTCTTCAAATGTTTTTGTTTTTAAAAGAACAAATAAAGGACATTGATAATCATGATAATATTCAAAATCATTTAAATATACATTTACTAAATGTTTTCTTAAAGGAGCATATCTTATATTAAAATCTATTGCCGGCAACATAAATAATGTAGTTTTGTTATAAATTCCATTATAAATACTGTCTTTAGATTTGTAATTTTCTTCTAAAATATTATATGTATTTTCTGTTTTAGTCATGTATCAAATCTAATTTTATTTTATTATATTTATGTAATTCATATGGTTCTTCAAAAAAGTCATTTTTATAATGCCATGCAATTTTTTGCAAACTTGAAAGCCAACCCTTTCGTACTTTTACAAAAGGATCATTATTTAAAAATGATTGATTCCCATATTTAGAAATAAATAAATCTGTTTTATTATATTCATAAATATATGGAACTTTATCTTGAATATCAATACAAATATTTATAGGAAGTTTTATTTCATAATTTTCATATTTTTTATTTTCTTTAAGAAAGGTTTCTTTTAAAAGAAAATAATAAAAACTCAATTGATCACAATATCCATATTTACGAACGTTTTCTAAAAATTGATGTGCATTTCCTGCTTTTTTAAAATCAACAATTTGAATTGATTTTTCATTATGATTTATTACTAAAATATCCAACGCACCTTTTAAAGGTAAATTAAATTCGGTATTATCTTCTAAAACAAGAAAAATAGAAGTAAATAATTCTAATTGAAATAATAATTCTATTCCTTCAGAAGGAGTAAAGTAATTTTTAGTGCGATCATGATTTTTTAAAATTAAAATTAATTCATTTGCTTGATCTAAAAGATTACGAGAAATTATTTTTCTATTTTTAGACTCTACCAATAATTTAAAATAATCATTTCCATTCTTATAAATAGTATTATATTTCGCATCATCTCCCCAACGTTCATTCCATTTTTCATTTTTAACACAACTTAAAACAATTTCTTTATTGTCTTCAAATGTCATAGATAAATATGGAATTTCTTCTGGTGATTGTTTATTTATTTCAGATCTTTCTCTATTAATTCTACATATTTCAGTATAAATACATTCTGTTATTTTACGTTCAGTATCAGAAGGTAGTTTATCTAATTTTGAAATATAAAATCTTTCTTTTAAAAGATGTGGTGTAAAAAGCATTGTATCTAAAAGATTTCCTAAATCAAATGAAGAATTTTCATCATCGTCATCTTCAATTTTATCTATAAACTTTGCCTTCCATTTTTTAGGACTAAGATACTTCCAAGCTTTTATTGAAGATTGAGATACAGCTTTGTTATTAAAATATGATTGTTCTTGCATAATTTTTTATTTTGAATGATAAAAACGATTTAATATATTACCGTTATAAGTATCTTTTTCAAGTACTTGTAATCTAAATTGATGATATACTTCTTTATAAGTGAGATCTTTTTTATTAAAGCATATTTCTATAATCTCTTTTTTAAATTTATCTTCACCTAATTTTTTTATGTCTTCTTGCAATTCTCTACAAGAAGAATTATAATTCAACCAATCTGATTCTTTAATAATATATTTAAAAGTTTTTCTTGTTTTTAATTCTAATTTTTCTTTTTTTGTTAATTTCTTTTTTATTCTTGATATAACTTGTTTTTTTCCTACGTAATATTTGTTTGTTTTTAAACAAGTTATTAAATAAACAAAACCAAATGTTTCTCTTGGTAAATCAGTTAAATCTTCTACAACATTATGTTTATATATCCACATAAAAATATTTTTATGCAAAAATACAAATAAAAAACTACTACCCAAAAATTAATTTGAGTAGTAGTCTAACAAACAAAAAAAACTAATTTACAAACAAAGAAATTCCATTATAAGAAAATTTATAATCTTTATCGTTTAAATAAGTCCAATCAGAAAGATATTCTTTATTTTGAAAATCTTTTTGAAACTCATTAACTCTTTCATTATAATATGCTATTAAATAATCACTTAAAAAAGCTGCTTTTTCATCGTTTTTATAATGAGTTTTATAAAAATTAAGAACATCTTCAAAAGTTATTTTTTCATCAGAAAGAATTTTTTTCATATTTATTTCAGCATATCTAACAATAGCAACATTCATAAATAACCAATTTACTAATCTTTGTGGATTATTTGTTGGACAATGAATTCTTGATTCTATTGTATTTCTTGTTGAAAAAAACATATTAATAAAATTTTGATAAAAATATCTACTATGCATATTCCATTTTTCTCGATTAGGATGTTGTCTTATTTTTCTATTAATTTTGTCATCTGCTTTATGACCTTCTGAAAGAAAATCAAATATTTTATAATAAACAAAATCAATATACTCTTTAAATCCTTCTTTAGAAAAATCTTGTAAAGAATTAATTTGCAATTTTGGCAATTTTTGACAATAATTTTTTCTTTTATAGTTTCTCCAATCTACCTTATAATATGGAAACATCTTAAAAATGTCTTTTTGCAACTTATAAGATAAAATATATAGAGCAACAATATAACATCTGTCTGTAGGAATATTGCCTATATGAATATGATAAGAACAACTAATGTCAATTTCTGTTGTTTTAGAAAGATTTTTTCCTATTTCAATTAAATTTTGAACACCTTTTACTCCTTTCATAGGTACAGTAACTGCTTCCATACCACCATTAATACTACCATCTCTACAAATAACAATACCATGTCTGTTTTGTAAATATGAAGCCATGCATCCCCGAATGGATTCTAACTCACAACCATAGCTTTTATCACCAAGATATTTTCCATACAATAATGCATCTTCATTGATTTTAAGATTATAATTTTTATATAATTCTTTTTTTTCTTCAAATTCAGCAGTATTGTCTTCAATACAATATCCTTTTCTTGTATGATCAACTGTATTTTTAATGGTCTTCATACCTTTTTCAATAGATTTATCATAAACGCCTTTTTTAACAAAAACATTTCTACCCAGATCTTCAAAAAACCATTCTTTTAAAATATCAGGATTCAAACAAGAATGTTGTCCACTTTCTGTTTCTGCAACACAATTATTATAAATATTTGGTGTAAATCTACCATATATTACAGTACCATCTTCTTCTACTCTTACTATTCCTTTTTTTAAAGGTTTGCTACCTATTAAAATCCATTCGTTTCTTTCCCAATCTTTTTCTATTTTTCCAGAATTTACTCTATAATACATGTTTTTTTCAGCAATAAAAAAAACATCTTCGTCTATTATATAATAATTGTTTTCAATTTTTATACAATTTTTTCGATATTCTTTTTTACCATTAACAGTATTAATTATAGATAAACGTAAATTAGGATTAACAGAATAAGATTCTATTTTTATACGATTTTTTATATTATTCATATAATGATTTTATGCATTTTCATTTAATTGTGCCATATGTAATTCATTTTGCATTTCTACTATTTTTTTATCAATATATCTTGCAAGCATGACTAATTCTTCAGAAGCACTTGGAGATTCAAAAATCGGTGTAATACAATCTTCTAAATAAATTAATGCTGAAACTATTTCATCATAAATTTCAGCATTTTCCCACAAAGCATCTTCTATTTCTTCTGAAAATTTTTCTTCGTCTATTGAAAAAGTTTCATCTGTTTTTTCAGTTTCTTCTAATTTTTTAGCTATTGTTAGCTCTGTTTTAGAAAATAGATTAGCAGGTTCTTCGATAACATTTAAAATTGCACATAAATTTAGATATTTTGGATTTTTTTTATCTAAAAATACAATTGCTTCTAAATATTCTTTACGAATTTTTTTAGATTCAAATGTTTCTAAAGCATGCAAAGTATCTTCTAA
>Ga0164296_1001375_pt1 | contig 25870 bp, 31 predicted proteins | sample GEODES057metaG_FD_113533 | JGI IMG/M metagenome (GOLD analysis project Ga0164296, IMG submission 113533) | Dystrophic lake water microbial communities from Trout Bog Lake, Wisconsin, USA - GEODES057 metaG | ecosystem: Environmental > Aquatic > Freshwater > Lake | place: USA: Trout Bog Lake...
AATTCTTCTCTGGTCAATGTTTGAGTAATAGTGCCATTGATGATTCCATCAGCGTGTTCTTTCAATGTCATCCCATTGCTTTGATGTACAACTCCAATGGTTATTGAAAATTTTTCTGCGATATCTAGGTTAACTGATGATATTATAATGTCAGCTGGCGGAGCACTATTTGGTATTTTAATTGTAGAGTTTAAATCCATATTATACTTCCAATTGTACCAATGTTAATGTAATTGTAATGTTGGTTGTAAATGCGCTGTTATTGGTTACAGCTAGATATATAGTACCACCGGGTGTAGTATCGTCGTTGTAGCCTATTACTGCTGGACTTAAAATTTGAGTGCTGGATCCTGTTGCTACTATATCAGCAATAACTCCGGTTCCTGGAATAGGATCAATACTTTGTACTCGAGACGCATCTGCTGTTCTAGTAGATGCTGAAGTATATAATCTTATCCAAGATGCTGCAGTAGTAGCTATTTTTAACAATGCGTAACTGTTAAATCCTGTGATGCTGATATTGGCCGTAGTTCCTGGAGCAATGCTACCAGATGATCCACTTACTGTTGTTCTGGAACTCAGTCCAGTACCAGATCCTCCAGTACCTGCAGGCCCGCTTGGTCCAGAAGGTCCTTGATTACCTTGTGGTCCTGTTGGTCCTATACCTTGCGGTCCTTGGTTTCCTTGCGGTCCTTGGTTTCCTTGTGGTCCGGTTGCTCCGGAATTTCCCGAAGTTCCCTGTGGGCCAGATACGCCTTGATTACCTTGTGGACCTTGGTTACCTTGTGGACCGCTGGGTCCTTGTGGTCCTACGATAGGTCCAACATCATTCCAGGCGGAACCTGTCCACACCCAAAGATGTCCAGTAGTGGTGACAATTTCTCCATCACCTATAGATCCTGTATAAGGATTAGGCAAAGAAGAAGATGACGATACGCTGCCTACAATTCGTACTGATGTACCGGCTGGGCCTTGATTTCCTTGTGGTCCTTGATTACCTTGTGGTCCTAACCCTTGTGGACCGCTAGGACCTTGTGGACCGCTAGGACCAGTATTTCCTTGTGGACCTGCGGTTCCGCCTTGTGGCACTAAATTCGCATAAAATTTAGAAGCAGATCCGCTGGATATATATTGATCACTGGGACTGCTGGTATAGGCAGTTACATTGACATAGTCAGTGGATCCATTTAGATATACCACCACACTGCCGCTCTGTGACTGATTTGTAATTGCGTTGACCTGTGATTGTAAGATTAATTCGGTAGATCCGTTCTTATGTATCTGTAGATTTAATTGATCAGTTCCGCTGCCAACCTGCCAGTCTACAGCAACTTCGATATTATAATAACCGCCTATTGTAGGCTGAAATTGATGAGAACTGTTATTCCACCAACTACTAGGGTCTACTATTGAATTAAATTGTAGTACACGATCACCGCCGTGTATAATTTGTTGATCTGCGGATAATCCAGCACTGACCACATACGAACTGGTACTCAATCCTAGATATGTAGGACCAGTAGGACCCGGTGTTCCTGGCGTTCCTTGCGGACCGCTGGGTCCTTGAGGGCCTGTGTTTCCTTGTGGCCCGCCAATTACCCCTACATCAGTAAACCCTGCTCCGTATGGCCCTGACCCTGTGTACACCAGCAGGTGCTGTGCCAATGGGCCTGCTGTGATAAGATATCCATCACCGAGGTTGTTGTTTGAACTTGGTAGGTTAGTTACATCAGGTACACTGCCTTTGATTTGAACTGAAGATCCTGGTTTACCTTGTGGTCCCGATGGTCCTTGTGGGCCTACACTTCCTGTAAATCCACGCAGTCCTTGGTCACCTTGTGGACCTACGGTGCCTGGATTACCCTGAGGACCGCTTATTCCTTGAGGGCCTTGTGCTCCACTGGGACCCAATGGACCGCTTGGTCCCTGTGGTCCACCTGCTGGTCCTGGAGTACCTTGTGGTCCTGTTGGTCCTGTTGGACCGCCTGCGGGACCTACTGGTCCAGGATTTCCTTGCGGGCCTGCTGGACCTGCTGCCAATGCGGTTAGCTGTTCTACTGATATTCTTCTAGTAACCGTGGCATTATGATTCGTTGCGTTATCGTCAACTGGTAAAAACACACGGTTTGGTTCGGCTTCTATATGGCTGTAAACTGTATCGTCTACAACAGGTAAATTAATAATTTTAGTCATTGTTTAATCTCTTATCAGTGGATCTGGGTCGGGTGCTCCTGGAACTCCTTGGGTATCTAGCGTAGGTCCTGTGGATTCATAGATAACACTATCAGAATCTATTTGTTCAAATAAGTTATTTCTACCAAATACCAAATATTTAGCAGTACCTTGATCAAGGGCATTTTCGATAATTATTCGATCTACATCAAAATCAAATTGTTTAAAATCAAAACCGGTAGCTTGTATCTTGTCTACAATCTTTGTAGATTGTCCAGGCAGCGTATAACATATTGGAATAACACGCATGTATCCGGGTAATTGATAACTGCCAGCCTGAGTTGTTTCCATATATACAGGCGTGTTGTAAGAATCTACGGCTATATTTGTATAATCACCAGATCCATTGGGTACTGTTATACTTTCTAATGCTTCACGCATATTGGTCATACTGTTTGGATAATATACTTGTCCGTTGATATATATAACTAGTTCAGAACTTACTCCGGCATTGTTTATTAATCTATCTTTGGCATCAACATACACAACTTCATAGATAATGTTTCCTACACTATCACGGGCAACGGCAGTCTTTAAATCTCCAAAATATATGCGTTTTCTATAAAAGTTTTCACGCAACGCAACAACATAGTCTGCTATATTGAGTCTTTGTATTCCAAATTCCAAGTACATTCTAATGTCATGTTGAACTCCAAAATTTGGATCATATGGACGATATAACAACGATTGTGGGAATATAGTATTATCCGAAATAAAGTTATAATATACTTCTCGACGATCTTTTGGTAAAAACGGTCTTAGATAAATCTTTGTAAATTCTTTTTCGACAATTGTAAGTGTAAAATCTCTTTGATTAGGAGCACTGTTATATACATCCACAGCTTCTATTGTAACGGTATAAGTACCTTCTGTTCCATAATCAGCCTGTCCCACAATAGAGCCATCTGGTATCAAAGTAAGTCCACTTGGTAAACTACCACTAACCAGTTGATATTTAATATTGCTTGATGCTATGGTTGATGTAGACTGTAATTGAATAGAACTAACTTGTCCAGTAGCCAATGTTGCTAATGTTGAGGATGTTATCCAAGTAATATTATCGTAGATATTACCTTCTATAATCAAATTAAATGATACTTGGCTTGATGTTGTACCTATTGTTGCTGTTTTAGTAGCTTGAATAGTTAATGGGTATGTTCTAGTATACACCGGCTGATAATCAACCAGCCCAGACACATATCCTTTTGTTCCATCAAATGATAATTCTGGAGGCAACGATCCTGATGTTAGCGCATATGTTACAGATCCTGTTCCTGGATACGGATCATATCCTGATAAATCTACAATGTCTCTAGTTAATGTCCTAACATATATATCTTGCTTGTAGATAAATTGAATTGGAGGAACGTAATTTATATGGAGACTCAATAGTATATAAGGATCAGTGACTGTCAACACAACATCTTGGCTAATCTGATAGGTACCGTTTGTGGCTACCAATGTTACAGGATAGTTTTTGGCATCCCCGTTAAGGGTGTCATTGACATACCCAGAAATTAATCCATCTGTGGATAAAGTCAATCCTGGGGGGAGTGTACTTGTTGTATAGTATTTTACTGTAGCATACGGATCAGAAATTGCCAGCAGTTGATAATTTACATATTGATGATTTAATAACCAAGGTTCGCCACTGGGTCCGATTGATAAAAATACTGATGGTATTAATTCAACATCTGGAGATACACTGGCAAGCGACCACGACAATGGTCTGGTTGGGCCAGGAATACTTATGGTAAAATAATTATCAGCTGATCCTTGTATATTTTTTGCTCTAACAACAAATGTGTCCAATGTTGAAGTTGTTACAGGAGTTGGTGTTCCGGTTATAAATCCATTTGATGAGAATGTTAATCCTCCTGGGAATTTACCTCCCATTAAACTATATGTTACTCCGGCTCCTCCTGCTATTACAACGGTGCTGGTATAAACACCAACTGTGGCAGTAAATAAAAACCCTGTAGGAGTTAACCATATTGGTTTTGATTTTGTTACATATGCTGGTGATCTTTCTACCGTTAAAGTATAAGTTTTTTGTGTGGTACCATTTTGTGCTGTCACTACAATTATAATTGTATTAATACCTGTACTTAAACTAATAGAATTAGATGAAGATCCAGAAGAAATTGGAAATCCATTAACAGTTAATTTGGCATGACTATCGCTGGTAACCGGAGTGATTGTAATTGAACTCACAGTATTATCAACAACATTTGTATATCCAACTATGCTACTATTAAATATTGGATTTAATGTTCCGCTAGATATCAATAGATTAGATAATAAAGCATTATTTGATAATACCAAAGGCAATCTTGTTACAATAACTGTATAGGTAATAGTAGTAGTACCATCTTGTGCTTTTACAAAAACAGTGATTGTATTTGATCCCACCGTTAATGAAATTGGTCCAGATAAAGTTCCAGAATTAACAAAGGTTCCATTAACTAGTACTGTAGCATGACTTTCGTTAATAACAGGTAATACTGTTATAATACCAGTATTGTAAGAAACTGATTCAGTATAGTGTGTGGTTGCACTATTAAATGTTGGATTTAATGATCCTCCTGTTACCAACAATGACCTTAATGTAGCATCGCTAGAAGCACTAGGAGCGGCTCTGTTGACTATTATCTTATATATTTTAATTGTGGTATTGTCTTGTGCCGTTACTGATACAGTGATCGTATTAGAGCCAACAGATAGATTAATAACTTCAGAAGCTGTTCCTGAATTAACACCAACACCGTTTACTATTATTCGAGCATTAACCTGGTTGTGAGTAGGCGTTACTGTTACTGAACTAACAGAATTAGCCACTGATACTGTATAAGATGTTGTTTGAGAATTAAATGATAATGATCCGTTTGATATTGTTAGGCTAGATAGAGACGCATCTGATGATGGCAACGGTTGGGATCTTGTTACATTGATGGTATATGTTTTAATTGTTATACCATCTTGAGCTGTTACTACAATGGTGATTTTATTTTGCCCAACATTGAGATTTATTAGTGACGATGCTGTGCCTGAACGAACAACAACTCCATTGATGGTTAATTGAGCATGACTTTCGTTGGTGGTAGCAGTAACTGTGACAGAGCCAACGGAGTTGTCCACTGTATCTGCATAAAGAACCATACTTCCATTAAATGTCGGAGTTAGTGTTCCGTTTGATATAGTCAAGTTAGATAGTGTGGCATCTGTTGATAATAGTGCGGCTCGAGTCACTGTTACTTGATAAATGGTTGAGTTAACATTATTTTGTGATGTCACTACAATATTAACAACATTGGTGCCGACATTTAAATTAATAGGGCTTGACGCAGTTCCTGATGTTACAGATGTTCCATTGATTTTTATAGTAGCATTGTTGTTGTTTGATATAGCAGTGAATGTTATTGAAGATGTAGAATTTGGTACACTATCAGTATATGTTAAGATAGTAGGACCAAATGAAGGAAGTAGTGCTCCGGCAGATGCGCCTAAATATGACAACGATGAATCAGTAGAAATTGACTGTGCCCTTGTAACTATTATTGTGTAGCTTTTATTGGTTAATCCGTCTTGTGCTGTGACAACAATGGTAATGGTATTAGGACCGGTATTTAAATTAATTGAGTTAGATGGCGATCCTGAAGTCACGCCGTTTCCGTTGACCGTTATTGTGGCATTAGACTGATCAGCGGTAGGAGTAACAGTTACAGATGTAACACCATCTGCTACTGACACCATATAAGATACAGTCTGAGGACTAAATGTCAAAGAACCATTCGATATTGTTAGATTTGACAGCAATGCATCAGTTGATAATAGTTGACTGCTCCTGACCACATTAACAGTGTATGTTTTGGTAGTGACTCCGTCTTGTGCTGTCACAACTATTGTGACAATATTACTGCCTACATTTAAATTAATCGAGCTAGATGGTGATCCAGAAGCAACAGTTGTTCCATTTATAGTAACCGTAGCATTGGCTTGCTCGGTAGTAGGAGTCAATGATATTGTGGTGATGTTGTTTGATAATTGAATATTATAATAAGTGGTCTGTGAATTAAATGATATTGATCCACTAGACGCTGTTAGGTTAGATAGCAACGCATCATTTGATAAAATCTGTGCGGCTCGACTGACATTGATTGTATAATTCTTTGATGATATTATAGATGCCGGCGCTCTAACTACATTTATTGTGTAGGTCTGAGTAGTAACACCGTCTTGTGCTGTAACAACAATCGTAACTGAATTATTGCCAACATTTAAACCAATAGCAGTAGACGGAGATCCTGATGTAACCAATGTTCCATTTACTGTTACTGTGGCACCAGCATTATTAACCGTTGGTGTAACACTGATTGAACTCACACTATTGTCAACTGAATCAGTGTATGAAGTTAAATTACTGCTGAATCCACCACCACCGCTGGATGCGGTTAATGTTCCAGCTGATACAGTCAAATTGCTCAACGATGCATCTGAATTGACAAACGGGTATTGAGATATATATGAAGTTAAATCAACAGGTACAAATAAGTATGTCTCAATTCCTCTCATTGACTCGTATGCAAATCCAACTCTGGTAAAAATATTAGATGAGTTAAATGTTTGATATTGTCGAGTTAGATATTGATCCACATATGTTTGTGGCATTGACACTTGTCTAATGCCTTGAGTAATCAACCCAACAGGTATATTATATGGTTTTAATCTATCAATCCATCCCTGTGTCCATGATATCAATCCGTTTATTGTATTTGTAATATTGGTTTGATTAAGTGTGGTGTCGCCGTTGTTGTAATAGGCTAGACTGACAGTATACAAATAAGGATCCAGTACTACCCAGTCTGCTCGTATAGCATCAGCTAGAATGACCAAAGTAGGTACAGGGGTAATACCATTGTATCCCTGTTCAGCTGCCGGGGATATCACTACCCCTGGACTTATATTTGATGACCTTGCAAGATCGCACAATGCCTGTAAATTTTGTCCTGATGGTTGGCCTGGACCTGTGTGTATCTCATCAGCCACTGAAAGATGTTTTGGTGACGAATCTGGTTCTAAATTTGTACTGTCTGAGTAATAAGCATTGAAAATACTAGGACCTATACCATACCAATATTGAATGTGCCAGTGGTTTCTAGGATATCTTACAGCTCTAAATATGCTGTCCTGTCCTGATGTGAGAGCTTGAAATTTAGATGGTATGGACACCGAGCTGGCAATGGTAATTTGATAATTTTGTCTTACCACTGCGCCATCAGCATCTGTGACTCTTACAGAAAATGTGTATATCCCGGCCTGTGCAGGAATACCAGACAATATTCCCGTTGATGAATCTATATTGGTTCCACCAGGTATATTACCATATACTACCCAGTAATTGTAAGGAGCGTTTCCTCCGCCAGCGGTAAACTGCTGACTATAAAATGTTCCTTGTGTTCCTGCCGGTAGTTTGTTTGAAACATCATTATCTAATGCTGGAGATCCAGGACTTAGTGTTAGATTTCCAAATACATTATTTGCTATCTCTACTGTAGTTTGATACTCACTAGAGGATATTGTCCAGTGAGTAAACCAAGATGTAAATCCATTGACGCTGGCAGGCCCTCCGACCGCTCCAGGATATGTTCCGTTGTTATAAACCCAAAATCCATCAGGTAACAGGTACATATCACCTAATGTATTTCCTGTACTTGGTAATTGGCTGGTTGATGTAAGTGTACCTTTGTTGGTAACTGGGTTAGATCCGTCCCAGTCTCCCAAAGGAGCACCTTCGCGAAGATGTATGAAAGCTGTATTATTGGGATTCCAGGTTTTAAATGCCGCAACAATAGGATATGTGTTGTAAATTGGAACCAATGTATCATTCTCATTAAGAATAAAGAAAAATTTACAAGGACTAGCATTTACAGCATCAAACCAAGGACCTTTGGGCAATCCGGGGACAGCTCCATCTGCAGCTCCGTATTGATACAGCGGACTGGCCAATTGTAGATCGGACTCTAAACCAGTATGAACATATTGATCTATGATTATAGATCTTATAAACGGATCTATGTAATTATGAGTAGTATCAAAATAATTTAAATTTGGTGGGCCACTGTTGTTGATAGCGGCTTTTGGCCAATGGCCAGACATTGTTCCGTAGTAGCACACACAATACAAAGTCAAATGCCCACCTGCACTGCTTCCGCATACTGTTAATCCTTTGTTTGCGGAAATGTAACTGTTGACATCTGCCCAGGATATACCTGATACTCCTGTAGGATAAGCATTGGCAGCCGCAGTGGCATCTAAACAATAACTCAATACCGTGGTAACATCTAAAACATCTCCAGGTAAATTTCCTGGAGATTCTATTCCACCACCGTTGCCCAGTGTTCTATCTCTATAGTTGACATCAACCACAGCATATCCTGCTGTGGCCATTTCTGCCACATCTACTGTACTAGGGCCAGTGGAAGAAGGATAATACAAATTTGAATAGGTTCCTGCCACGGCTCCTGCGCCATCAGCGGATGCCCAACCTCCACCGTGTATGTGTAGTATTACTCCCTTGGGTGTTATTCCTGTAGTTGGAAAATAAACATTTGCAAACTGTATAGGATCGCTTCCGTACTTGACATTTAATATATAGTTGTATGTTGACATGTAATTTCTCTATATTTGTTAATGTGCTGTTACTGATACGGTGATCGTATTAGAGCCAACATTCAACCCAATATTTCCTGAATGGGATCCTGACACTACTGGAATATTATTAACTGTAATTGTGGTATTGGGATTATTGGTTGTGGGAGTAACTGTAACGAAACTTGTGCCATAATCCACACTGTCAGTGTAACTGGTTGTGTTGGCAGCAAATGACGGAGTCAGTGTGCCATTGGATATGGTCAAATTACTAAGTAAAGCACCAGTTGCTGGAGAAAATAAATTGACCAATGATACACCATTGGGACTTCCTAGCCCCGTTGCTGCATCCCAGCCTGTGGTTGCGCTGTATCCCTGTGTGGCTGGAGCTCCTGGCGCAAGCACACTGTTGATTATATCTGGTGGTAATACATAGACATTAATTATATCATCAATGTTTACCGTCAATTGACCATTTGAATTTACATTTTCAAGAGTTATTCCAAACTGCCATAAACCGTATTGATCTGCGGTCACTGTGGTGCTCAAATTATATGGGTCTGAATTAGCTGTTTGCCCGTCGATGATTTTAATAACATTGCCATCGGGCCCTGCCCTATAGAAATAAACGGCATCGCCTAATGAATTAAAAATTGTATCAGATATGGTAATCACAGACCCTATAGGGACCACTGGAGTATTTGGTGGGTACCATGTGATGGTGTTGTTTGAAGTAAGTGTTATCCCTGTACTACATTTTTCAGTGGTTATGTTAGCAGGATTGGCCCTAAAAATCATTAGTTTGTTTGGTTCTAACGCCGCACCGGCAATAGGATAGAATGAGGCATATATTTCACCTGTTCCTAGAATATTTAAGTTCACAGATGCTGTTAATGGCCATGTCGATCCTTGAACAGATGCTGAATTAACGTATGGCCCTGGTGCTATATTTTGTAGCACTTCTAAAAAACCACCAAGAGAACCAGGAACATTATAAACAGTGGCTGACGCTGTAACGGTGGTGCCTTGTATTACTGTGGGAGGATTTATAGAATTTCCCAATGATGTTGACAAATCAACCTTTGTAGGAGCAATGGCATTATTTCCAGAAATTACATCGTAGAATGAGCCAAGATTGTTGTACAGTTTATTATGTACAAAACCTATGTTAGATCCAGTTAGAGCATTGATCCTGGCAATTAATCCTGCCCATAAAGGCGATACCGCACTGGTTCCGCCAAACTGTACACGCTGACCATTTACATAAAATATATATCCACTACCTGGATCTGCGTTTCCTGAAATATCTGGTATACCTCTTCCTATAAAATTGATAGCATCAAATGCTCCACTGGTCAAGGTCACAGGAGATTGATTGCCATTATTATATTCGGTATATTGAATGCCGTTTTGATAAACTGGTACAGCATATTTTCTGCTTATGCCTCCGCCTGATCCAGAAAATGGTGACACTCCGACTATTGCTGGGTTATTCCATACCGTTTCATTAGAAATATTGCCAGAACCGTCTATTTGTAAAGATGTGCCTCCGCAACTCAATACCAAAGGATGACTAGAAGGAAAATTTACCGATAAAGGAATCCATCCCTGTGGATAATTGTTACCAAAAATAGATAGGTTGGCAGCCCCGGTATCACCACTGCTAACGCATACTGTGATTCCTTTGACCACAGCTTGATTTAATACTGTATCATAAGCTGCAAGATCTTGAGCAGTTACAAACCATTCAGGACCGGCCCAGCTTATGCTTACCACACTTGGTCGGTTTATTGAATCGTTTATTGCGGCACTTATAGCATCAATAAAACCTTGAGTGGTGTTTATACTAAAATATATCGCCAAAGTGGCACTGGGAGCAACGGCTCCTGCTACAAATATATCCAACATCACTTCATTAGAAGCTCCGTTTACTATGGTATTTGTAGGAGGATCTGCCCAAAAACTATTGGTACCACCATCTACTGATACATCAATAATGGTTGGTGCCGATAATCCTACAGCATTAAAACTTGTCTGTACATCTGATGTTAGGTAGCCTCCGCCTAATTCAATAATACCTATACATTGCCCTGCTCCAGTGCTGGCAGGAAAATTATAGGCAGTTGCTACTTGTAGAGGTGTTAGTGGCACCTTTCCGCCGGGAGATGATTCAGGAGATGCAACAGCAAGATGTGGTTTATACCAGGCAGTTTCGTTGAGCCCAACAACATGCTCTACTATAGAATCTATCTCCGTAGGTATTATTAAATTGCCTGAATATGTTGTATAGGTCCTGTTATTTTTATCAGTATCAGAATGTAAAACTATTCTAAACAGTGTGTTGAATTGTTCTACTGTCCCGGATAATTTTACCAGGGCTGCACCTGTATTTGACTCTACAACTGTTAAATTGTTGGTTTGAGCAAATGCCAATACTGCGTTGATATCAGCTGATACTGTGCCAAATTGGTATGTAAATTCCTCATGGCTTAATGTATCACTAATCTCACCATTGACAATGGCATCGGCATACTCTTTGAGAGTCATGCCGTTATCGTGAGTATCTCTTCGGAGATATAAACTAACTGTTAATTGATCTGTAAGGGGTTTTGCGGGTTTCATTTACTATATTTACCGCACAGCAATTAATGTAGTGTTCTGTTGTCCAGCATGTTGAGGTCATCAATTCCATACATTTGTAGTATTAATGCTACTTCATCGGGGATATTGTCCATCATGTGCTCAGGAACAGTCATACTTACAAGTTCCCCATCGGGCCCGATAACAAAGCTGAAATCATCTGGACCAAGTTCGTCTGTTTCTTTTATTTCTAGTTCTTCTACAATAAAATCTGTATTAGGATTATTAGCCATTTCTTACTCCACGGTATTATAATTTTTTTGATAGTTTTTACTATCTTGATACGCTGACTGCTATAATCCTCCTGTATTATGTTTTAGTCATATTTAATCTGTCGTTAATAACTTTCCAGTTAATTATGCGCCAGACATTTTTCAAGTATCGAGCCTTGTCAGCTTGATAATCAAGGCTCCAACTATGCTCCCACCAATCTATTAGTAATACAATATCATTTTTAATTGCGTGATTTGTAATGGTTTTTATCTGACCGTTGCGAGCCAAATACACCCAACCTGATCCTTGTATCCCCATAGCAACAGTTTCAACTTTTTCTTTTAAATCATCTAAATTGTTGTAGTGTTGTTCAATAAATTCCAGGCTAGCACCAAATGGACGATTTGAACCACTAGGCGGCATTAGTTGTGGAAAAAAGATGTTGTGTAAAAACGCACCTGCTTTGTTAAAGTCGGGATCACCTTCATCTTTATTATAACGATCTACATAGCCTTTAGCAAGTTTACCGTAATGGTAATCTATGCTAGCTTTACTCAAAACGGGTGCTAGGTCGTCACGGCCATAGGGTAAATACTCAAGTGTTAATTTATCTTTGTTTGATTCAGCTAGTATAATCAACTGTCGAATCTCTGGTAATGTTTTTTGCATACAGATATTTATTATGGTTAAATAAAACACTTATGTAAAAGGAAGTTTAAAAATGGAAATTATTATCGCTATTGCAATCGTAGCAATCGGAGTTGCGGTTTGGTTTAATCGCAAGGCTCCTGCTAAACCAATGGTTGAAGCAGAAACTTATTCTGACAACGGCATTAAGTTTGCTGTTAAAGAAGAAGCTCCTGCTACTGCTCCTGTAGTTGAAGCACCAGCCACTGTGGTCGAAGAAGCACCTGCCAAAAAGACTCGTGCGCCTAGAGCCGCTAAACCCAAGGCACCTAAGGTTGCTAAAGCACCTAAGGCACCTGCAAAGAAAGCCGCACGTTCAAAGAAGGCCTAAAGCCTGACCTTGCCGGGCCAGTTCAAAGCTAGCCAGGTTCTTGCCCTTAGCTTCGCACATGATATCATGTGTGCCTAAAAAGCTCAGTGCCCATTCGTTTACTGCTGTATTCCAGTAGAAATCTGAGTGTGCTCTGAGCTTGGTCTTTTTGTATCCATTTTCAAGAAGAATTCTGTGATTGGGAGAATCTGTAGTTGAGTGGTCCACAAGTAGGTCTTCGCGGCTGACAGAGTAATGAAGAGTAGGCCGCACACCACGCCAAGACTGAACCACCTGATCAACACGGGGGTCCATGGGGGAGATGTACTCGCCTGTTTTAATCCAGTGATGATGAATATCCAAAACGATAGGAACCACATCACAAATGCTAAGGCAATCATCCAATCCATAACTTATCTCCTCGTTCTCTATGGTGATACAATTTCTTGCTTCAGGCGACAATCGTTTGTATGCCCTGCGTATACCGTCAGGACCTTGACGACCTGCAATATGTACATTAATTTTAAAGTCTTGAAACTTTTGTCCATACCCCATCCAACGAGCCATGTTGGTGTGATACTCAAATTCTTCTATTGAGCGGTTGACGATATCTGGATTATCGCTAGCCAGAACAGTAAACTGGCCAGGATGAAAAGACAAGCGCACATTATGTTGCCTAGCAATATTCCCAACTTCTCCAAAATGCTTTTCGAGGTAAGAAACAACATCTGGTCGTCTCCAGAAATCTCTAAAATCATCATGAGTATAAACAGGAAGGATATCACTGCCAATCCGTAACATACGAAGGTGTTCATCTAAATTACCTACTCTTTCTACAAGTTTACGAACAGACTCGATGTTTTGTTCCATTAAGTCCCACAGTTTTTGTTCTGCTATATCACGACCTTGTCGATTGAGCCAAGCAACAGTTGTACCACCAGTATTATATTGTTTAGCATCATCTGTGGCTTTAATGCCGTCGCATTGTTCCGGAGTATCAATCCACTTACAAGCAAATCCAATTCGTTTATTCAATTTTTACTTTCTGTAGGCAGTATGTGCCATCTTGGTTATTGATCCATTCAATTACATCGCCCTCAACCCAGCCAACTTCTTTTAACATATCTTCAGGAAATGGAAGTATGAACTCATCAGAGTTGTCGGGGTTTTCTTCAATAGTAACAGTCCATTTAGTCATAGTATTATTATACACGATATAGTGAATATAGTCAATCGTTTTGCTTGATTTTATGATACCACCCTGTGGCAATATATTTTGGTTGTGTGTAAACAGTTAGGCCTCGATGTGGATGAGTCATGCCCGCTGGCCAAAATACCACAGTTCCTTGAGTTGGTCGAATTTTTCTACGTTGAAATAAAAATTCAGTTTCGGCTTCACCTTCGGGCATATCATTGAGATAAATCATCCATACTACTTCTCTTGAATAACTTTTTGGACCGTCACCGTTTTCATAATGCCATTGATGATATCCGCCCATTGGCATGGTTCTTTGTATTTTGAGGTTACATTGATTACTTAATGCTATGTCTGATAGTTGACCAAAATCAGCAATATAATCGGTCAAACAATCTTGTAACAAGTACAGATACCGTGTACAAAGATCGCTTTTGTTAAATCTAGCGTCTTCTAAAAATAATGCCAGGTCTTTACGACCCAGCAATCCATTGCTGAATTGACTGCCGTTATCTTGTATTAGATCCTGTAAACCTGGATCAGCAACAAATGATTCAAAACTATCAATGGTTTCTTGGCAAACATCAGGTGGCACAAAATTTGGCCAAACACGAATAAAATCTTCCATTACAGCACCGTTTTAAAATACTCAATAGTTTTTTGTAAACCTGCGTCTAGATCTATTTTTGGTTCCCAATTTAAAATTGTCTTTGATTTAGTTATATCTGGTTTACGTTGTTTGGGATCATCTTGTGGTAAAGGTTGTTGTAGTATAATACTGTTGCTACCTGTCAACTGAATAACCTTTTGAGCAAGTTGATTCATTGTAAACTCTCCAGGATTGCCCATATTGAATGGTCCGATAATCTCATCCTCAGAGTCCATTAGTGCCATCATACCGTCAATTAGGTCATCTACATAACAGAAACTACGTGTTTGTTCTCCGCTGCCATAAACTGTAATTGGTTTACCTTGTAGTGCTTGTACAATAAAATTACTGACCACACGACCGTCACCTTGTGCCAATCTTGGACCGTATGTATTAAAAATACGTACAATTTTGGCCTTAACAGTATGAACACGATAGTAATCCATGAATAGTGTTTCTGCGGCACGTTTACCTTCGTCATAACAACTACGAATGCCTATTGGGTTTACATTACCCCAATATTCTTCTGTTTGTGGGTGAACATGTGGATCACCGTAGACTTCACTGGTACTGGCCTGTAAAATCTTGGCACCTGTGCGTTTGGCCAACCCTAACAGATTGTAAGCACCCAACACACTGGTTTTCATGGTTTGAATAGGATCCCATTGATAGTAAAACGGGCTTGCTGGACAAGCAAGATTGTAAATTTCATCTACTTCGACATAAAGTGGAAAGCAAACATCTTGACGCATTACTTCAAAGTTTTTCTTATCAAGCAAATGTTCTATATTCTTTTTACTACCTGTAAAATAGTTGTCAACACACAACACATGGTGTCCTTCGTTGACTAATCTATCACATAGGTGTGAGCCTAAAAATCCAGCACCGCCGGTTACTAATACTTTTTTCATTATTGATTCCTGTTTTTATATAAATGATCACCAGTGGCGAACAACTCCTGCTACTATAAAGCAGTTTGTTATAATATATGATAACACAATGGCGGTACGAATACAAGCAATTCTATCTGCTTCTATATTCGTATCGCCAACTTTTTCGCCAAGTGCTTTAGCCCATAGGCGCCACATTTTACGCAAATAGATCTTCATTCCATTCTCTATGACCTTCTCTATAAGCCATATTGCTTTGTGTTTCTCTTACTTCTACACGATAGCACCATAGGCGTTCGGCCTCACTTGGTCCCCACATGTCGGGAATATAAACACCGTTGACATATTTGTACAACATGTCACTTAGTGCTTCACAACCTAGTTTAGGTAGTAGAACAACTTTGGCTAGTTTTCTTTCATGTAAATCCATGAATGTTGCCAATTCAGGATCGTCCATTGCTACAATAAGTGTGTGATCAAATTGATCTTCCAATACCTTCTTTAGTTCTTTGAGTCCGCCATAGTCGGCAGCCCAGTTGCGAACGTCTAGGTCGTTGGTGCCAAAATAGAACTTCATGCTAAATGAATAGCCATGTATCAAGTTACAATGACTGTCGGCCCTCCACTGACGATACGCACATGGAAATGCGTCGTGATACTCCTTGGTACTGGTGTATTTGTAAACTACAGGATTTAATGTTGTCATGCTGTTTCTCCTATGTTAATTATAGCATAGGCTGGCAGAGTTTATATACCGGGATGAACGCCAAAGGCCGGTGTAATGATATTTATTTTTTGTAATTACCCTTGTCAGGAATTACATGTCTGACTCCGCCTCGCGGATCTTCCATGTCTCCTTGGCGTCGGGGGATCATGTGAATATGAGGATACATCACAGTTTGACCGGCCATCTCTCCAATGTTTTGACCTACATTAAATCCATCCCAATCGTTGTTGTCAATGCCTGCATAGCCAAACTGATAAGCGGCCCGATAACAGCTCATTACACCTTCAAAGGTTTCCTCAACAGGTACAAACAGTAAGTGTCCCGGAGTAACAGGATAAGCATCTCGAAACACCCAATAGTCTCGGGTGCGGTATTCTATTTCAGTCCAAGGTGCCCGTTTGGTTGATAATGCTTGTTCTAATGTTGTCATCTTATCTCTTTAAATAATTCTTTTAACAATTTAATATCTTCTTTAATGTCATTGATCATTTTTAATTCTTGATGTCTAGAACAAAATAATTTTAATAAACCAAATGTTATAATGCCCCAAACTACAATTATGCCTAAAATAAAAAATAATAAGTATGCCATAATTTTCTCCCTAAGTGAAATATTTAATCAACCTAATGAGAAAATTTAGTCCACAGTTATTCTCTATGCTCAATGATCTTGTCACATAGGCCATAGGCCAAACTATCTGCAGAACTCATGAATGTATCTCGGTCCATGTCGCGTTCAAAATCTTCGTAGGTTTTTCCTGCTGTGTTGTGATGTACATAAAGTTCAGTTAGACGTTTTTTCCAAAACATAATTTCTTTATAACTGATTTCAATGTCACTGGCCATACCTCTAGCACCACCGCTGGGTTGGTGAATCATGTGCCTACTATTAGGCAACATATAGCGTTTGCCTGGAGTGCCAGATTGTGCTAAAAAACTGCCCATTGAACAGGCCTGACCCATTACATAGGTAGCAACATCAGGACGAACAAATTGTATAACATCATAAATGGCCATACCGGCAGTAATAACGCCTCCAGGACTGTTGATATAAAAGTGTATGTCTTTATCTGCATCTGTACTTTCTAAATGTAAAATTTGTGCTACGATTAAATTACTAGAGTAATCATCAACTGGACCGTTTAAAAAAACAATGCGTTCGTTTAATAATCTACTGTAGATATCAAACGCACGCTCGCCCTGGCCGGTTTTTTCAACCACCATGGGTACTAAATTTCCTGTAATCATTATTCTACTCTTTCATAAGTTGCTTCAAAAATATCTGGCTTACAAGCATAAAACTCGCCTTGTACGCCTCGGATAATCCAATCACCTTCAGTGGCAATATGTTGTACAGTTAAATGTACACCGTCTTCTAAAGTGCCAATCTCGGCTTCGCCTTTGGCAGAGAGATGACGTTCTTTACGGATATTGCCCAAGGCATCTCCGCAAAATTCTCGAAGTGCGGCAATACCTTCGTCTGAATAGACAAACTGTACAGCATCAATGATCACTGGTTTCTTTTTAAATTTCATTTGGCATCCTTGTCCATTGTAATATTTGTTAATCCTGCCACAACCTGGAAGTTGTCCCAGGCAGTTTTTACAGCAGGAAATCTTGCCAGTTCATCACTGGGCAGTGTGGCCTCTAACCAATAGTAAGGCATGCGTCTGACATGATATCCAAACTGGCGAGGTTGATGTAGGCGGCCAGTTTCCCAAAGCTCAATACTTATTGAGCGAAAACGATCTTCGTCTTCTTTGGGATAAGATTGCCATTCTGGATTACTCATACCATAAGAGTTATGATATCCTGACCAAATATTGGACCATTGTTCATCGTCGTGCGGATCAAAATTTGTGCGAGCAATAATGATCAGTACATCGTTGATGTCTACTATTCCATCAATGATATCACGAACACAACGAGAATATGACAATCCAATTTTCATTTTGTACTTTTAGCAATCAGCAGGACCAACTAACTCGGGATTGGCTGCCTTGCTCAAGTCAACAGATTTAACAAAATCAGCCAGTGCCTGATTGATATAGTCATTGAGAGTTATGCCTCGTCTATGTGCTTGTAGTGCGGCTTCAAGGATGACATCGTCTGACAGATCAAAATTCACCATAATACCTGTGTCATAGTCTTCGCCGTTTCTAATAGCCAGAGACTTTTGGATAAAATCGTCGTCTACTTCTAAATCTACATAATTTACATCATCCCATGCTTCGTTTAGGTTACTACCCATGGCCTTTGCTTCTTGAGCATGTTTCTCACGCTTGTTCTCTGCTATCATACGATAAGCACGCTCGTTGGTATAGTCGCATACTGTGACTTCATAGATCTTTTGAGTTTTGGTACTGAACACAATATCAAAACTGTATCCACCTTTGCCGTGGATGCCATTCCAACTGGATAGGCTATAGGCATGGTTACCATAACAGCGCCACATATATTCACTACCCTCGGTGATCTTATAGTCTACCAGTTCCATCCATTCATTCATTGTGATCATTTTGAATCCAATCTATCAGCAGTTATCAAAGCGGCCAGTATGATGGTGTTTAATACAACCATGGTCCAATCCTCTTGTCCAATGCTAGAAGCCAAACTCATTGTAGTAATACCAACCAGGAACCAGTTGATTTTAACATCATTTCTAAAATACCATGCTCGGAATTTATCCATAATTTTAACTCCATATAATTAATAAGGCCACTAAAATAGCCCACCCAACATGTCCTAATATCAGTAATAGTATAACACAAAACCAGGGTATTGTCAAAGTCAACTCCTATTACTTGTAGACTTTCAAGATTAAAACATCTTCATTAAGTCTACCGTTCAAAACAGTTTCTGTTGTTTTAATATTTTTAGTAAACCATGTTTCAAAACGTTTTTGTGTATTTTGATCTTTGAATTCTTTAATTTGCTGTTCGGGCTTACGCAAGGTCTTTTGTAAACTCTTTTCTGTAAACTCTGTTAAACTAGTACCTTTAACACTAAATCCGGCACTGCCGCGAGCTATGTAATAACCAATTTTACGAGTCTTTGTGTTATACACTACAGCACCTTGAGCTCCAATTAATTGAGCAGGACTAACACTACTAACTCCTAACTTGTCGTCTGTAAGACGGAACTTGACTTTCTTGACCAATTCTTCTGCAGGTTTGATCTTTTTGGTGCGCACTTTCTTAAGTACTTTAGCCTCAGCAATGATTTGTTCACATGCTGTTTGAATACTATCATAGAACTCAATTAACTTTTTAATATTTTTGCGACTCTTACTGCTATAGCCTTCGCGTAACTGATCATCGGCATTGCCGGATGCTAATTCCAATAGTTCGTTATGTCCACTTTGGAAAAATCCTTTGATATATCTAGCCTGTGCGGCTTTGGCACCCTTGCCACGCAATAAACTAACCATTTTAAAAGATTTTGGATCAAACTCTTCAGGGTTGGCAATCCAGCTATCAATGGCAGCGTCAATCTCTTCGCTCATGGCGCCTGCTTGATCACGTATACGATCTTGAATGTTAGGCACAACAATAGCAATAGGTTTAACAGTTTCAGTAAGTTCACCGACATCAACGTCATCTTTGCCGTCTAACACAATTCGGGCAATTTCTTTACGTAGCCATTCTGTGGTATCTTGTCCATCTCTAAATCCAGGATGTGAGGCTGGCATGCCTTTGAGCAAACAGGCCGCAATAGATGCCACTGTTAAGCTACAGCGACTATCTTTGGTTTTCTTAAAATCGGCAATTTCTTGTCTAGAGTAATCATTACGGCCCATCCAATCAATGATTTTGGGTTTTAATTCTTTAACACTAGATTCAAGTCTATAATGTGCCATGGACATGCGGAATAGATTGTTAAATTGCTCACTGTTAAGCAATTCAGCTCCGTCCCATTTTGGACTATTGTCTCTTTTGGAGTGTTCGCGAGCACGTTGCCCTGCTGTTAATTTGGTAGTTTTTTGTGCTGTAGCCATTTTTGCTCCTAATTTGTTCAAACAATAGTTATATTATACAGGAGTTTTTGGCCGTTGTCAACTGTTATCTTCGTCCCAATCTACAGAAACCCATCCCAAACATTTGAGATCTGCCCGTATTTCTTCAGTAACTACACCCTCTGGTACAAAGGTACGACCATCTTTGTCTAATTCTGGGTTCTTGTCAGTCAACCCATAGCCGGTGTCTTGGTTACCAATACCACTACAGTACCAATCAATATAGTCACCTTGTTCGCGCATGTCGGCAATTATACCTCCAGAGTGACGCCAAGAACAAGACCAGTAATTGCCTTTGAGAATATTTAAGGTAGATTCCTTATGTGTGCCGTTGACATTACACCATTGCGTACTACACATGGCCGCATATAAGTTTTGGGCATAGTTGTCATTGTTTTTGACTTTGTCACAGATCCAATCAGTACTTCGGAGATCATATTCCAAGTTATTCTTTTGCCATTTGGGATCTACTTCTCGGTTGGCATCAATTTTTCGAAAGTTCTCCCACATTTCCAAGTAAGCCGGATCTGGATCTTCGCCTTTTTCCTTGGCACTTTTAATATGACTTTCTGTTAAAAATGTGTTACGGGTAGGACTTTTAGAGATCTTCTTCATTGCCGGCCAGATAGTTGTCTACTCTTTCCTGTGCTTCTATTTCGGTTAGAGCATATACCAAACATGTAATGCGATTTCTTTTAATTCTTAGATCAAATGGAGTTACTCCATGTAGTACAAAACCGTCTGGTACTTCACGTTCTACAACAAATTTTTTGAGATTTTTACTGCGCTCAATTAAATATGAGGCCATTTCTGCAGAGTTCATTTTATTCCGCCTTCGAGATCCAACACAATGCCTGCGATTTGTTTTTGTTTTTCTTCTTTGATACGTCGAAATTCTTCCAATTCTTTTTCAGTGGCCACAGGCACATTTTTTTGTCTTGCTAGATCTTTATCTGCTCTTCTTTCAATATGATTTCTTAATTTTTTTACTGTCATGTTTGCTCCTTGGGAAACAAAGGTCGGTTACTACAATACCAACAATCTCTATCAGTACAAATATCTTCTAACCAATCATTACAATTTTCACAGTAATAGGCATCGTACTCGTGAGAGTACGAACGTGGACTATTACATTTTGGGCATTGAGTTTTTATTACGTCCATAGTGATTGCCTAATTTTAATCAACCTAATCAACATAGCTTCGTCTTCACGTTCGTAAGCCTTTTCAATCTTACGAAGTTCTTTAAGTGCTATATCTCCGGCCTTTTTAAGTTCGGGACTTTTATCTTTTCCAAAACTTAATTTGCCGTTATTTTGTAAACGGTTAATTTCGCAATAAGCAGTCCATCCGCTGGCATCCATTGGATCTGGACGATTACGATATTTAATACACCACCATTGGTATAATTCTAAAATTTCTTGTGCGTCCTTGGCCTGTTGTGTTGGTTCCTCTTTTTCGCCTGGCTCGATGTAGTCTTTATTTGTAAGACCAGCCGCCCAATTTAAATGCGCTATACCAGCTTCTGGACAACGCCATGTACGCCAACGCAACCAACCACTGCGCCACCAAGGTGGATTGTATTTTTTGCGAGCTTCTTCGTCCCACATACAAGTATGCCATGCTTGTTCTATTTCCACAAAATCCACAAGCTCGTTAAATAGACAAGGCAAAAAACGATTACCCACATCCTGCCACTGACCGGGTTTAATGTCGCGAGGATGAGCGGTAAGAGCGTGGCTACGAGATACCCAGCGATTATTAATGTAATATCTAACGTCATTTAGTCGATCCGCAGGGTAGTTAATAAAATTTTGGATAGCGTTTAATGCTTCTTCGGCAATCCAATAACGAACAGGATTATAGCCTTGAGCTTTTTCTCGCCACTCATCCCATTGTTCACTGGTGCCTGCACTGAGTTTAGGAGTTCCGCGAATGTAATCTGCTAGTTTTGAACAGGACCAATAGTTTCTCATTTTATTTCTTCAAAAAAGGTTTTAAATTAGGTGGTACCCAACCAATTGGTTTTAGTACCTTGCCATCTTCACGTTTGCGAACTTTACCAGTTTCTTTGTCTACTTTGGCAAAGTTTGTAGCCATAACTTCTTTCCACGCACCTTCGGCATCAAACCCTGCACTATGGATAGCACCGATAGTGACAACTAGTATATCGATTAACGCATCTAGTTGCTCGACAGGATCATTGGCTAAAACTGCTTGATGTAATTCTGCTGTTTCTTCATCGATTAAACTAAGATACATTAAGTATTGATTAGCATCAAATTCTCCCACAGACTGATCGCAAGCCCGCATAAATTTTTCTTGATCTCTAAATGGATTTGTCATGTTAACCTCTGATGCTAGTTTTTGTTTTGGTAATTTTTGGACCGTTGCTTTCAATGTTCATACCGGCAGCTCGTCCTTCAAAACACTTGCCATTCCATTTCATTTTTACCTTAACACTTTTATTTAATACAACATCAAGAGCAGATTCAAAAACAAAGTTATCTACTACTGCTTCTATGGTATTTGAACTTCCTACTACACGAACTGTACAGGTTTCGGCGTGTCTAATTATTTCCATTTGGTTTGCCCCATCTTAGATAAAATTCTGTTAATTTCTTTTTTTCTAACTCTGCTACTATTGCATATTCATAACCCCAGTGTATTGTATTATTGTTACGATGCCATTCAGGTTTGTTGATAGCATGTTCCATAACAAATTGACCTGCTTCAGTTTGTTGCCACTGCCATAAAGGTTCTGCAGCATACAAATCTGGGTCATCTACATCACTGAGTTTAAAACGATGTACAACTACTCTATGAATTTCTTCAACAACAGTGTGTCCATCTTTTTCAAAATGTTGCCATCTTATTTGTCCCATGATAGATAAAACAATGTCATAAACTTTTCAGCTTCGGCTTTGTCTTTGAACACCCACATATCCCAGGCGGTTCGTTGAGCACCTGGCCAATCTTTAAGTTGTTGATCTGCCCATTCTACATGTGTATCAAGACTATTATATTCTAGTGTAGCATAATCATTTGATTTGTTAAATCTTTCCTTTAAAGTTATTCTCCACCCTGTGCGGATGTGATCTAACTCTGGGACTACTCTATGACCGCTATCCATAATATCCTTTAATTCATCGTAGGCTGGTTCTAGTGCTTGAAGCATGTGTTGCCAAGGGTCATTCACGTTTTTTCTTTCTTGGGAAGTTTCTACGTTTAGGTTTTGATTCTTTTAAATTCAATGGCTGATGTACGCCATCTTTTTGTGATTTTTCCAAAGCCGCATGTATTTCTTCCGGAGTAGGATCTTCGTCTGTTAAGTCTTGATCCGATACTTCTTCTGTTGAATATGTAAATCCAGTTTGCCCTACAATTTTCTTTGTAGCATCAGCATCTTCGGATATTAAAATTTCTCGTAGACTTCCTATTGGTCCTTTCTTATCTTGACTAATAGTTTGCCATGTTCTAACTTCGTATAAAGGTTGAATTGCTGTTGGAATTTCTATCACATAGTATTTGTCAGAATAATCATCTAGATTAAAACTATGTACAACAGTACCCTGTGTTAGTTTATTCTCAACAGCACTAACACCGTATACCCATACGGTGTCTCCTAGTTTGTATGTTTCTTTAATTGTCATTGTTAATTCGCTGGTTGTTTTTCTCGGGTCTTAGACTCAAGCATATCTTTGACAAATTTAATTGCCTTACGATCAGTATCATAAACGTATTCTTGATCTTCGTCATCATCGCTACGCAATGTAACGATAACACCGTTACAAACCTTGCGAATTTCTATGAACTCGTACATACATATACCTTTATTGTGGAACGCTCAAATTATAGTTAAAGTGGAAAATACCAATATGAGCAACTTCTTTGCTTAATTCTTGATCACACCAAATTTGATATCCTGCTTTTTGTGCCTGTTGGCAGAAGTAAATATCTTCTCCGATTTCAAGATTTAACTCTGGAATATACTCTTGTAAGTAATGTGGCTGTGGAATCTTTTCATACACTTCACGTTTACACAATACTAAACCATGTGGAAGAACATCAATCAACTCCATTGCTGGGCTATTGTCTGTGGTTTGGAATTCTACAAATTTACCAGCACTACCACTCATACCTGTAAAGTTGGGATTCGGAAAACGGCGTCTACGATAGTTAGCACCTACAATTTCTTTATTTCTTGCCAGCAATCTCATTGGAGCATCAATTGGAAACTTCATATCGCTGTCAATCCACATAATGTGCGAAAAGTCACTCTTTAAAAAGATGTCAACTAAGTTGCGTCTTGCTATAGTAATAACTGATCCGATATTAAACGCACAGTTGATTTTAACTCCATTTGCTACCATATTGGCTGCCGCCATTGCTAAATGTTGTGCGAATTCAGCATTGACCATTTCCATAGCAGGAACGGCAATCATAATACTAGGACGCTGTCCTGAATTAGCAGTTGCGCCCATTTGTGGTTGTGCCATTGGTCGTTGAGCCATTGTTTGGCGATTTGGAATATTAAGTTTACCTTTGTTCTTCATGATGTCCTTTTATTATAGTTTGAAGATGTTATTTCTTTAAACATTCTACTAATATACACTCTTTTGTTTAAGAGAGCAATAAGATAAATGTTCAAAAGCCGTAAATATTTTACCATTCGGAGTAATCTCCTTCTGAACCTCCCCAGCCTCCGGTGTACCAAGGAACTTCTACTATTGGAAAATGACTCAATAGTACGTGAAAGAATATAGCTTCAAAATCTACATAACCTGCTATGTCAGGATTTTTTCTATACCAATCTGCTATGTTGAAGAAATTGTTATAAAAATTATCAAATTGTCCTTGTCCTACAGCATAGGTTTGACTGGGTGCCCAATGCATTTTGCCGTTGCGATTTAGCTCTGCAGGATAATTCCAACTTTCTTGCCAATCCCAAATACGAATATGTTTGTTTAAAAAACTATTCTTATTTTGTTCGTTTAGAACAGATTTATCAAAGTGTGTGTAAAAGTATCTGCCGCTAATTTTTACAATGTAATCATATTGGCGCAACTCTTCTAAATAGTTTTTAAAAAATACTTCTGTACACAACGCTTCGCAATATCCTTTGGCAGGATGTGTTCTACATATCTCATTGGTCTCTGGATCAAGATCTTGAATGCTAACATATTTAAACTGATCAGAACTCAGGTACTTGAATTTTTCTCTGTACTCATCAGGATTACGGCTACAGTCGTATAGATACATCATACAACCAGGATAGGCCAGTCTTAGGCTGGCCAATGTAAACTGTGTTTGTCTAAGTCGTTCTTCTTTGTTAAAGAATGTACGTCTGCTGGAATATGTAAAATTATGTCCAGCAGAGTCGTCTACATTAATAACAGAAGAAATAAAAAATGCTATTTTCAACTGTGTCCTTATCTTGGAGCAAACTCTTGTTGTAGTTTGATATTATCAAAGAATTCTTTCTTTGTATTTCCGTCATTATTAAAAGAACCTTTTAATACTGTGGTTTGTGTTAGGCTGGAATGTGCCATAATACCTCGATTCTCACAACAACCATGTGTCATCTGCATATATACACCGATGTCATCTGCGCCTGTGGCCTTGCCTATTTCTTTAGCAATGTCATTACAAAGTTCCTCCTGGAG